>ERZ773046.80-NODE-80-length-64427-cov-3.745184_pt1 | contig 64427 bp, 79 predicted proteins | sample MGYA00580634_ERZ773046 | MGnify/ENA primary metagenome ERZ773046 (study PRJEB29015, sample SAMEA2738127) | human oral metagenome | biome: human oral; feature: human-associated habitat; material: saliva | place: China | collected 2159 ... | reverse complement strand
TTTCTCATCCAACTATGGAAGAGCATTGAGTCAAAACTTGCATGTTCCTGCCATAGAGGTTCAACATCACCATAGTCATATTGCAGCTGTTATGGCTGAATATGATCTGAAATACCCTGTGTTAGGCATCTGTTTTGATGGCACTGGATATGGAGATGATGACACGATATGGGGCGGTGAATTTATGCTGTGCCATGGTGCAGAGTATATGCGTGTTGCACATATTCATTTAGCTCCGTTGCCGGGTGGTGAAAAAGCTGCGAAGGAACCGTGGCGGCAGGCTTTATGGTATCTGCGGAACCATTATGGAAATGATTTGCCTGATGCGTATAAGACATGGCTAACTACCTTGCCAGATGGATGGCAGATTTTAGATAAAGCACTACAATCTGATATGCCCATGATGATGACTTCCAGTGCAGGTCGGTTGTTTGATGCGGTTGGATCCTTGCTAGGCCTAGGGAATGAGCATTCTTTTGATGCACAAATCGCTATAGCTCTGGAATCAGCATGTCAAAATGTAGATGGACGCTTGTTAGACTTTAATTATGATGGTGAGGTTCTAGACCTTGTGCCCATGGTACAGCAAATTATGGATGGCTATTCTCGTGGTGAAAGTGTCGCTTCATTAGCTGCAAGCTTTCACAAGACACTGGCCATAGCTATTTGCGAAGTAGGTGCAGACTTATGTGAACGCTACGGTATCGATGATGTATGCATTGGTGGTGGCGTTTTCCAAAATCGCAGGCTATTAGCATCCTTACAACATAAGTGGCATCATGGCATGCTGTATATTAATAAGAAGGTACCTTGCAATGATGGAGGCCTATCGTTTGGGCAACTATGGATTGCTCATCAAAAAATGAAATAAAAGTGCCTTTGGTTACATAAGATATCTTGTATTTGTGATACAATTAATACGTTAAAATATTTAGATTAATAGTTATAAGTATATATTTATAATTACTATTGAGGAGGGTATATGTGTTTAGCAGTACCAGCACAGTTAGTTTCTATTAATGATGCCATTGGCACTGTAGAATTAACAGGTGCTACGCGTGATTGTAGCTTACTTCTCGTGCCAGATGCAAAGGTGGGGGACTGGTTATTAGTCCATGCCGGTTTTGCCGTTCAAATTGTCGATGAGGAAGAAGCGAAAGCGACTATGGACGCTTTCCGTGAGCTTGAAGAACTTGAAGACGCTTACTTCGCAGGAAAAACGCAAAACAGCTAAGGCGCTTTTAGAGCGCATCGAAGCCTTACATCAACCGGGCGAGCAGATTCGCTTGATGGAAGTATGTGGGACCCATACTGTATCCATCTTCCGGGAAGGTCTTCGTCAATTGTTACCCGAGGGGATTGAACTGGTGTCTGGTCCAGGCTGTCCTGTTTGTGTGACAGACCAAGAGTATATGGATAAGGCCTTGACCTATGCGGCCCAAGATGATGTGATTATCGCTACCTTTGGGGATATGCTCAAGGTGCCGGGCTCCCATTCTAGCCTCTCTCAAGCACAAGCTGAAGGCGCTCATATCCACATTATTTACACCCCTTTGGAAATTCTTGAATTGGGCCGTCAACATCCAGATAAGAAGATTATTTTCTTGGCAATCGGTTTTGAGACAACCATTGCCATCATAGGGGCTACGGTAAAAGCTGTGGCTCAATCAGGCCTTAAGAATGTTTTCTTCTTGGTATCTCACAAGTTGGTTCCACCAGCTTTAAGGGCTCTTTTGGACTCCCAAGAAGGCCACATTGATGGCTTTATCCTACCTGGCCACGTGTCCGTTATTATTGGGGAAAAACCCTACCAGTTCTTAGCTGACGACTATAAGATTCCTTCCTGTATAGCTGGTTTTGAAGGGGTAGAAATCCTTGCAGCGGTTGAGAATATTTTGGAACAAAGAAAGTCTGGCCACTTCTATGTAGGTAACTCTTACCATTCTGTGGTTGCCAAGGAAGGTAACCCTGTGGCTATCGCCATGATGGATGAGGTCTATGAAGTTTGCGATAATACCTGGCGGGGCATTGGGACTATTCCTAAGTCAGGCCTTAGATTGAAAGGCCCGTATGCTCAGTTGGATGTGGAAAAGGTGCATCCTATTAGTATCGGCGATGTAGCAGCCGTTCCTAATGGCTGTCAATGCGGCCGCGTTTTGCAAGGCTTGGTAAAACCTAATGAATGTCCCCTCTTTGGTAAGGCGTGCACGCCAGATCACGCAGTGGGTGCTTGTATGGTGTCTGTTGAAGGCTCCTGTGCAGCTTGGTATAAGTATGGTTACGCCTCTGGCGGTCTCTCTTGGGAGGAATAATGGAACGAATTCGCTTAGTTCATGGTAATGGCGGTAAGTTTAGTCGTCAGCTTACAGAAGAACATATTCTTAAGTATTTTACCAATGATTTATTGGCAGAACTCCATGATGGGGCTCAATTTCCCGTGACGCAAGGTCGTATGGCCTTTACAACGGATTCCTATGTGGTACAACCGACCTTTTTCCCTGGAGGTAACATCGGCAAACTAGCTGTTTGTGGGACTGTTAATGATTTAACTATGAATGGGGCTATTCCTCAGTATTTGTCCTGTGGACTTATCTTGGAAGAAGGATTCCCTATGGACCAGCTTGACCAAATTCTGGAAACTATGGCTGCTATGGCTAAGAAGGCTGGGGTACAAATCGTTACAGGTGATACTAAGGTGGTTAAGCAAGGGGAAGTAGACGGCATCTATATCAATACTGCTGGGGTTGGCCAAATTCCGGACGGTATTGATATTCATCCTAGCCGCATTCAACCCGGTATGGATGTAATTGTATCCGGATCTATAGGAGATCATTCTATTGCTGTTATGGGGACCCGCTTCGGTTTGGAGCTATCCCCATCCATTAAGACGGACTGCGCGCCTCTTAATAAGATGGTTCATGCTGTCTTGGATCAAGTTGGGCCTCAAGTGGCACTGCTCCGTGATCCCACACGGGGTGGCTTGGGGACCGTTTTAAAAGAAATGGCCGTTCAAGGTAATGTGGGTATTGCCGTAGAGGAAAATACCATCCCTATTCATGATGAAGTGAAAGCGGTCTGCTCTATCTTGGGCTACGACCCCCTTTACTTAGCTAATGAAGGAAAGGTGGTTATGATCGTTAATTCAGAAGTTACCGAACAAGTCTTATCGATCCTTCACTCCTTTGAAGAGGGTCGTGAAGCGGCTGTTATTGGTAAGACCCTAGGTAAAAACCAAGGTAAGGTGGGATTGAAGACGGCTGTAGGCGGTATCCGTCTTATCGATGAATTAGGGGAAGATCAAGTGCCCCGCATTTGCTAATCGTTTATAAAATGTTGAGAATTTATTCATAGGTGCTTTCCGCCTACTTGCTATAATACAGATTAAGTTGGGCCGGAAAGATATTAGTAGGCCTCCTTTCTATGGCGAAGAAAGCCATAGTTTGGTACAATAGATAAAAGTCTTTTAAGAGGAGGATTCCTATGAAAAAGAAAATTATTGCAGCTGCCCTTGGTGTAACTATGGCTTTCACCATCGTAGGTGGCGTAGCTAATCAAGCACAAGCATTTAGCCTTGGTAATGTTCTCGGAAAAACGGTTAAGGTCGCTGGTATTGGCGCCCTTGTCCATAAATTCGGTCCACAAATTGATAGCTTCCTCAATAAATTATTAAAGCAAAATAATTTGTCTACCACCTATACGACAGCGGTGGTACCAATCGTATCCGTTGGTAACAAGGGTTATATTGGTGCGGTTCAAGTAACAGGCCCAGCCTCTGAAATCGAACGGGTTAAAGCGGTGGCTCAAGTAGAAGGTTCCTTTGGCGGGGTAGCTCGCGTTAAGGGCCTCGTTCCAATTGATAGCACCAATCCTGTAGGGGCTTCCCGTATTCAAGGGGTTGGCGTATCTGCTATTATTGACTTCAAAATCTAATGATCCAGTAAGCACGGTTTGACCACCGTGCTTATTGTCCTGTTTATAAGGAGGTTTCTCATGAAAAAACACTTGGTAGCTCTTGTAATGACTTCTTTAATGGCTGGCTCTGCTTTTGCGGCAGCACCCACAACAGTGATGGATAAAACCGCACATATGGAAACACAAATCTATGGTGATGTACAATCCGGTGCTATTTTAGACCGGGTTAATCAATTGGATACCACGGTATATGGCTCTGAAAAGTCAGGTACAGTAAATGATAAGGTGGACCAATTGTATGCTACTGTGGAAGGGGATGGGAACTCCATTCCTTTGGCTACCCAATTGTCCGTTCTAGAATACACATACCAACATAAGGCTACTCAAGGTTCCATGTTAGAACGCTTGGATCGCTTGGACCGATCTGTATTTGGTAAAATCCAAACTGGTACCTTACAAAGCCGTATTTCCAAGTTGTCCTCCTCCGTTAATGGTTCTGATTTTAAAATGACTCCACAAGTTGGTACCATTCCTGTTGATAAGGTCTTCAAGGTTACCTTGGACCAAGATATCAATGCTAAGGTTAATAAGGTAGGGGATACTGTTAAGTTTACCGTAGCTGAAAATGTTATGGATGGTGATGTTTTACTTGTTCCAGCAGGTACTGCTGGGACCGGTACCATTACAACCGTTCGTAAGCCAGGTCCATTTGGTCGCAATGCTAAATTAGATATTCGCTTTGATCATATTCCTGCTATTGATGATACTGAATTCGTTGCTGTACAAGGGCAAGAAGCACAAGCCAAGGCTAAGGAAGAAGCCAAGAAGCAACAAATTAAATCTGGTGGTGCGTCTGTAGCTGGTGCTGTATTACTTGGCCCTGTTGGCCTTGTGGGAGGCGCTTTTATCAAAGGTGCTAATATTAATTTGCCAGCGGGTACGGATATCTATGTACAACCGGAATCTCCTGTGACAATCCAAGGTGTCGTTATTGGTGGAGATGGTCTTAACCATGCTAATGATTTGGTTAATGCCACTAAGGTTTCCGAAACAGCACCAGATGATGTGGATGCAGTGACTGGTGAAACTATTGATGACGTGGATAATTCAGCTGATCAAGGCGCAGATGATGCCAGTAATGTAGAGGATACTACAGATGCAGATGCTGAGGATAAGGTTGATAGTGACGATGAATTGGATTCCGATTCCGTTGTTCCTGAAAGTAAACCAGCTGTTAATGTATCGCAACCGATTGCTGTTGTAAAACGGTCTTAATATAGGAGTGTAACGAGAGTATGAAAAAGCAAAAAGCCCATTTGGCCTTGGCTGCTAGTGTTTTGTGCGCTGTGCAAATGGGGTATGTGCAGGCTGCAGGTCAAACAGGTATGTTTGGTACTACTGTTCCCACAGAATACCAAACGGATATCAATAATGAGCTGGCTTCCTATCCTGGTGAACTACGAGATAGCCAAGCCTATGATACTTCCACCATTCGCGTAGTTCGTCGGGATAGTGAAGTAAAAAAAATTACAGCAGAAGGATTACCTACCCGTGTAGACGCGGACTATATGCGGTATAAAGGGAATACGGGTGATATTGACGCTTCTGGTGATGTAGTAGTAACACAAGGAACCAAAGAGTTGCGGGCCCCACGTGTAACAGGCAATGTGAATACGCAAGAGTATAACACAGCTGGCGGTCCTTATAAGTTCTTGGAAGATGGCGGTAAGTCTAAGAACATGAGCGGTGACTCATTAGCTTATCAAGCAGCGACCCAGTCCATACAATCGACTAATGTAACAGGTTTCTCTGATCCTTATTATTTTAAGGCTAATAATGTAGATTTTAAGAATAATGTAGGACATATTGATAAGGGAATGGTAACTACCAAGCATGCTATGGCTTGGAAACATACGCCTGACTACCGTATTGAAGGGGAGGATATCGTAGTGTATCCGAATGATAAGGCTGTCATTAAGCACCCTACCTTCTATATTAAGAATACAAAGATTTTATCTCTGCCATCCTATACGGCATCTTTGCGTCATGATAAAGAGGGTAAGTTCTCTGCCTTTTCCTTGTTGCCACGACCTATGTATGACTCTGATAACGGTATTGGCTTATATGCTAATATGGCTATACCGACTGGTCGTAATGGGGAATGGTACGCTAATTATAAGCTCCTTTCTAAGGTGGGATTTAAGCCTGATATTGGCTACCGTCGCTTCCTTCCTTGGGGGGAAGCTTCCTTTGGTTACTCTAAGGATGATGCAACTTTTCGCGATGAAAAAGTGTGGGTAGAAAAAATTGGTGAGCTTAAGGTGGATACGAATGCGTATCACTTAGGTGATACTAAACTCACTATCCGTGGCGGTGCTTCTGGAGGCTACTGGAAGGAAGGGGATACTAAGGGCATGCACTATAAGTACTATGGCGAGTTAAGCCATGATGTACTTAAACCTTGGGCTAATGCTAACTTCCGCTTCTTTGGTGGCTACCAACGTGACTTCTATAAGGCTGATGGTGGCGTGGTTAGATCTATGCCATACTGGGGTGCTCGGCTAAATCAAAAGGTGAATAACCGCTTGGACCTCTGGGCTGGTTATACTCAACATAATCTTGGTTCTACCCATTCTCCATATCCATTTGATGAAGTGGAAATTCCGAAAGAACTTACTTATGGTGGGACAGTTCACTTGACCAATAAGGATGATGTCTCCCTTAATATTCGTCAAAATGCAGAAAATGGTAATATCGAATATAAGAACTTGACCTATCATCGTGATCTTCACTCCTTTGATGCTTACCTCACTTATAAGGCTGTACAAAAGACTTGGGAAATGAAGTGGACCGCTAAGGACTTCTAAGTTTATATGGACTATGTGTGGTGTGATTTAAAAGAGGGATAACTATGAAGAACGTACGAAAAGCGGTTATACCTGCGGCTGGCTTTGGAACTCGGTTTCTACCAGCCACCAAGGCACAGCCTAAGGAAATGCTGCCCATTGTAGATACACCGGCTATCCAATATATAGTACAAGAGGCAATCGATTCTGGCATTGAAGAAATTCTGATTATCACTGGACGGACTAAGCGGTCTATTGAAGATCATTTTGACTCCAATATGGAGTTGGAGACTCTTCTCCAAGCACAGGGTAAGGACAAGCAACTAAAGATGGTACAGAATTTGGCGGATATAAAGGTTCACTTTATCCGTCAACGGTCTCCTAAGGGCTTAGGCGATGCTGTGCGTTGTGCAGAAGCTTTTGTAGGGGATGAACCCTTTGCGGTTCTCTTAGGAGATGATATCGTTTATAATCCTGAGAAACCTTGCCTAAAACAACTGATTGACTGCTTTAATGAGCATGAGGGGATTGTGTTAGGTGCTCAATTTGTACCTCAAGACAAGGTATCTTCCTATGGTATTGTATCAGGTCAGCCTATTACTGATACCCTATATAAGGTGACAGGTTTAGTCGAGAAGCCAAGTAAGGAAATGGCGCCTTCCAATTTGGCTGTCTTAGGCCGCTATATTTTGACCTCAGATATCTTTGAAATCTTGACTCATACAAAGCCTGGGGCGGGTAATGAAATCCAATTAACAGATGCTATTGCAGCTTCCAAGCAAGATAAATATGCCTTGGCCTATGAGGGCATCCGTTACGATACGGGAGATAAACTAGGTTATCTCAAGGCTACTGTTGAATTTGCCCTCCGCAATGAAGAATTGGGAGATAAGTTCAGAGACTATTTGAAGTCTTTAGACCTATAATACTTGTAGTTTATTGGCATGAGAATCTGAGACTATTAGGTTTATGAAATTGCTAAAGCGAGACTAGGAAACCCTAGTCTCTTTCTTTATGCTTATTGTCAACTAATATAAGCAGCATAAAGTTGACTAAAATAAGGGATATCACTATAATGGTTTCATGATTGCTTTTTAATGTTTACTTAACTAGGACTAGTAAAGTGGATATTCTTTGTTTGCACATAATTTGGAGGCTCTTATGTCAATGTCCGTAAAAAAACTGACCAAGATGGCTTTATTTGTGGCCCTTTTGGTAGTATCTGCCTATTTGTCCATTCCTTTGCCCCATCCTATTCCGCCACTGACCCTCTTAACCATGACTGGCTGCTTGATAGCCCTTGTGATGACACCTAGTGAGACCTTTCTTATTTGCTTAGTTTATGTTCTCCTAGGGGCCGTAGGACTACCTGTTTTCGCTAATGGGGAAGGGGGCCTTGGTGTTATCCTTAACTATAAGGGAGGATATATCCTCTCCTGGCCCATTGCCTATACTGTACTGTCGGCCCTTAAGGGGAATAAGCCCCATTGGTTAGCTTATGGTTTGCGTTCCTTAGTGACCATCCCCATTATTTACGCCATGGGTGTGGGTGGCCTTATGATTGTATTAGGCCTAGATCTAAAAACCGCTTGTATGACAGGGGCGCTTCCCTTCATTCCAGGAGATATTATTAAGTGCTTAATCGCAGGATTCCTAGCATGTAAAATTAGGCGCTTATAGGATTTTGAGCATTAGATAAGGGAGTTTTAAGAAATTTATCCCATAAGTCTCTCTAAGAATACACAAAATGCTATAATAGTTAAAAAGAATGACACCCCTAGGGGTGTCATTTGTTATTGTTAGTATAATTTTTTATAGGAGTGGGTTATGCAAATCAACCACGCTAGTTTACATATATTTGATTTTACTGCTAGTTTGGCGGTTTACTCAGAACATGAACTTAAGATAGGTGATCAACCCATTCAAGATTACCTAGTGTCCCATGTAAGTAAAGCTTTTAAGGATCCTGCTTGTAGGACGGGTTCTCTCAATCCAGGGGGAATAGTCGCCAAATGGATTCAGGCTTATCAGGAGGGCTCTCTATCTTTTATAGAGCTGTCTAAACACATGGGTGAGAGAACCTTTGATTACATGAAGCAAGCTACGGAAGGATGTATTATTGATACCATCGTCTGTGAAGCCGTTACCGATCGATCCTATCTCTGTCTCCTCCAATGTCAGGCTCATGATGCGTATACCCATCAACTTTTTTCCGAAGATGATGGGTCCTTAGCGACGGAACTCGTTCCCCATAAAGCTGTTCTTCCAACGGCAACGCAAAAGTTGCGGGCCTATTTGGCCATTGATATGGAGGATTATTCGATCAAACTCTTTGAACCAAAAGGTCAATATGATGGAGAGATTACCTATATATTGGCTGATCGAGTCCTACAAATTGGGACACAACAGTCTACGCGAGATACTATTCGAAAGGTGCAAAAAATTGTAGATAAGGTAGCAGAAGCTCATGAATCTGGTGGGGTAGAGGCCCTGGCCAAGACAAAGTCCTTCATAGCAAAGAATGCGGAAGTATCTGATACCTTAGACCCTATACGGATTATGGAAGAAGTCTTTACTAATAGCATACAAGTGGAAGCGGCAAAAAAAGAGCTAGAAGAAGAACATATGGTAGCCCCTTTGCCGGTCAATCGCGAATTTGCGACTAAAGTGGGGCAGATGCATAAGATTAAGACAGACACGGGGATTGAGATTTCCTTTCCTGTGGAATATATGAAAAAGCGGGACTTTATTGAGATTGTAACCAATGGTGATGGATCTCTTCGGATAGAGGTAAAGAATATCAATAAAATCATCAATAAGTAGGAGATTAGTCATGTCAAAAAAGGATAAGCATAAGAAGACCAATGCCTTACGCATGTTAGATACTCATAAGGTGGCTTATGAAATTTTAGAGTACGAGTGGGAGGATGGTCGAAACACAGGACTCCATGTAGTAGAAGTACTAGGTTTGGATGCGCCACAGGTTTTTAAGACGCTCGTAGGTAAGGGGACTAAAACCGGTCCTGTCGTTTTCTGCATTCCCGTAGCAGAGGAATTGGACCTCAAACAAGCAGCTCGTGTATCAGGAAATAAGTCGGTGGAGTTAATCCATGTTAAGGATCTCTTGGGTTTGACTGGTTATCTCCGAGGGGGCTGTTCACCTGTGGGTATGAAGAAGGTCTTTCCAACCTATTTTGATGCGACTATGGAAAATTTTGTCCAAGTTTATGTAAGTGCAGGCCTTCGAGGCATGCAGATGAAGGTAGATCCTCATGCCTTGGCAGGGGTTGTAGATGCTAGCTTTGTACCCTTGACTATAGCAGAAACACACGGAGATGGTAATCATGGCTAAGAAGTATTACGCTGTTAAGGCAGGTCGCCAAGTAGGGATTTACCGGACTTGGGCAGACTGTCAAAAGCAAGTACAGGGCTACAGCGGTGCTATTTTTAAATCCTTTCCCACTGTAGAGGAAGCGGAGGCCTTTATAGGTGATACTAAAGGTCAATCCCTAGGTGATTTTTTGGATGACCAGAAAGAGACAAGCCTACCTTATGGCCCCCATGTTCTAGTAGCCTATATTGATGGATCTTTCGATAAGCGTCTTGGCCTTGTAGGTTCTGGAGGGGTTATCTTTTACCGGGGTCAGGAGGAAGAGTTTTCCTTTGGTACTAAGGACCCTCAGTATACGGAATTTTGGAATGTAGCAGGTGAATTGTTGGCGGCTATGCACGCTATGAAGTATGCTCTTGAAAAAGGGGCTAAGGAGTGCGCTCTCTACTATGATTATATGGGGATTGAGATGTGGGCAACCCAGGCATGGAAACGGAATAATGCCCTTACACAAGCTTATGCTAAGTTTGCTCAGGAAGCTATGAAGTCTATGACAATCCACTTTCACAAGGTAGCTGCCCATACGGGCGATAGGTACAATGAGAGAGCGGATATACTGGCAAAAGGTGGGCTCAGTAAGGCTAAGTAGAGGGATTTGTGCTATACTTATGGGCGTAGTGGACTGAACTCATAACTTTATCTAAGTAATACTTGTTTTATATAGGCTTATAGAAGTTGGCTTAGTATGTCCTTTAACATGGATAAAAGGAGTTATATGAATATTATCGTAACTGGAGGGGCCGGTTTTATCGGTTCCCATCTAGTAGACCGTTTAATTAATGATGGTCATAGGGTTCTTGTAATCGACAATTTATCAACTGGACTTAAGACCTTCGTTAATGATCGAGCAGAATTTCTTCAAATGGATATTCGAGACCAAAAGTTGGGGCAAGTTTTTTGTGATTTCAAGCCGACTTATGTTTTTCATGAGGCCGCCCAAACCATGGTACCGGATTCTATGAAGGACCCAGCTAATGACTGTGATATTAACTTGAAAGGGCTTATCAATGTCTTAGAGGCTTGTCGTCAAGCTGGTGTTGAGAAGATTTTGACACCTTCTTCAGCAGCTGTTTATGGTGACTTGGATAGCTTACCCCTCACAGAAGAGATGACAGGGCAACCAACATCCTTTTATGGACTCACTAAAATGACCATGGAACACTATTTGAGGATTTATCGGGACGCCTTTGGATTGGACTATATTTGCTTCCGCTACTCCAATGTCTATGGTTCTCGTCAAGGTGATGGGGGCGAAGGTGGCGTTATTTCCATTTTTGCCAAATTAGCTGTTCAGGATAAGACACTTCAGATTTTTGGGGATGGGCAGCAAACGCGTGACTTTATCTATGTGGACGATGTGGTAGAAGCCAATATATGTGGTATGAATCATAAGGCGGTAACGGGTGTCTTCAATGTGTCCACCAATAAGGGGATTTCTGTAAATAGTCTTGTTAAGACTTTTAATACAGTGACCGGTAAAGAATTGTCTGTGGACTATGGTCCGGAGCGAGCTGGCGATATTCGTCATTCTCGATTAGATAATGAGAAGGCAAAGGTAGAACTTGGCTTTACTGCTAAGGTGCCCCTTGAGGAAGGCCTTGTAACAACTTATGAATATTTTTTACAGAATAAGTAGGCGCCTATGTTGACCTATGTGATGATTGGTCTAGGTTTATGGAACCTTATCGTTACTGCTATCTATGGCTTAGATAAGTTCTTTGCAATGAAAGAAAAACAACGGATTTCAGAGTTTAGCCTCCTCTTTTTTGCCTTTTGCTTTGCTGGCCTTGGAGCTCTTTTGGGTATGGTTCTATGCCAGCATAAGACAAGAAAGTGGAAGTTTAGGATTCTTATACCTTTAGCTGTTCTATGGGAGACATTTTCATTGGGCTATGCCTATTTTTATTTTTCCTAAGGGATTATTTGTATTGGATATGTGTGAAGGGAAAAGCTAGTCATGAAAGAAATGGAAGTGCCCTCTGGTTTTAGGATAAACTATGAGGGAATCCTCAACGACTGGGCTGTTACAGAGGCTGACTTGGCAGCACTTAAACCGCAATTAGATGAGCTCTGGTTGGCCAGCGATCGCTTACGTCAAGAAGGTATCGTTGATGGGCACCTATCTAAGGATGGCGCCCCAGAGCCTGTCCTATTTTCTCGTCTACCCTATGTTGAAGAAGATGCTATCAATACGCCGGCTGTTATGGATGAATTGGATCAATTGGGCTCCTATGCGAGGGAGAACATTGATACGGTTGTCTCCTTTGGTATTGGAGGTTCTTATTTAGGAAATAAGGTTCTCTTTGATGTTCATGGGGGGCCCTTCTGGAATGCCATGACAGCTAAGGAGCGGAATGGTTATCCCTCTATTCACTTCGCTGGACATACTGTTGATGCTCGTTATATTCAAGGCCTATGCAAGTCTTTGAAACAAAGTCAAATGCATAAGCAATTGACTGATGGCTTTGAATCTCCTTATAAGGTTATGTTGGTAGTTATCTCTAAGTCTGGTTCTACCATAGAGCCTATGGCCAACTTTATGGTTGTAGAAAAGTACCTTAAGGAGGCAGGAATAGACTATGAAGTGGTTGCGGTAACAGATACTCGAGAGGGGCAAGAGCCAACTATTCTTAGAGACATGGCTGATAAAAACCATTGGCGGGTCTTTTCCGTTCCTCATGGTGTGGGGGGCCGCTTCTCTATATTCTCTGAAGTAGGATTGGTGATGGGAGCCCTGATGGGCTTTGATATCCATCAATTTTTGGCTGGTGCTAGAGCTATGGATCAGGCCTGTCAAAATCGGGATATTTATCAGAATCCAGCCCTTTTATCAGCAGCCCTCAAATATGTAGCTGCTGAGAAGTATGGCCGTCATATAGAAGTCTTTATGCCTTATGGTCAATGTTTACATTCCTTATCTGATTGGTATGTACAACTTTTGGCAGAATCTCTAGGCAAACACCGAGCAGATGGAACCCTTTATGGTCGGACACCGGTGGCTGCAGTGGGTACTACAGATATGCATGCTCAGGTGCAAGAACACCAAGAAGGCCGATTGGACAAGGTTGTTCAATTTATTAAGGTTAAAGAGTGGGCGGAAGATGTTATAGTGCCAGATAACTATGCTTCCTATCCTAAGGTTGATGTCTTTGCTAACATAGGGTTAACTGATATTTTAAATGTGGCCTTGGACTCCAACCGTGAAGCCTTATCCTCTGACCATCGCTTTAACATGACGGTGGAAATTCCTCAGTTGAATGCCTTCTATTTAGGGCAGCTTATGTATATGTACTGTTGGGCAATTTTCTTTGAGTCTCAGTTAGCAGGTGTGGATGCTTTTGATCAACCAGGTGTAGAGGTTTATAAACGACTGTTAGGGCCTAAATTGCAAGGTGTAAAGGAAAAATAAGATGAATATTCTCGTTACTGGTGGAGCCGGTTATATTGGGTCTCACACTGTTCGTGCTCTTCTTCGAGCTGGGCATAAGCCTATTATTGTGGATAATTTATCTCGTGGCCATAAGGCGTCCGTACCAGATGGAGTGATTTGTCTAGAAATGGATATAGCCGATCCTGTTATGGTGAAGGTTATGAAGGACTACACTATTGATGGAATCATGCATTTTGCGGCTCATTCCCAAGTAGGGGAATCGATGGTTCATCCTTCTATTTACTATGAAAATAACGTAGTTGGTTCCTGGAAACTTATTGAGTCTGCACGCAAAGCTGGGGTTAACTATTTTGTTTTCTCTTCGACTGCTGCCGTTTATGGGGAACCAGAAGAGGTCCCTATTAAGGAAAGTGCTAAACTTAATCCAACAAATGTATATGGGCGGACCAAGTTGATGATTGAGCAAATCTTGGAAGACTATAGTAATATTTATGGCATGACTTATGTAGCTCTTCGTTATTTTAATGCGGCTGGGGCTGATCCGTCGGGCCTAATTGGGGAGGACCATAGCCCTGAAACTCATTTGATTCCTCTAGTATTATCTGCGGCCTTGGGAATACGCCATAATATTACCGTCTTTGGACAGGATTATGATACCGCTGATGGGACTTGTGTTCGTGATTATATTCATGTAAATGACTTGGCCTCTGCCCATGTGTTGGCTATGGATTATTTAGCTAAAGGCCATGAATCGACCGTGTTCAATTTGGGTTCTGGCGAAGGTTTTTCTGTGAAAGCTATTATAGATACTGCTAAGGTTATAACTGGAATTGATTTTCCTGTAGTTTATGGGGAGCGACGGGCCGGTGATCCATCGACTCTGATTGCTTCTTCACAGAAGATTAAAGATACATTGGGTTGGGAACCAGTCTATTCCAATGTAAATGATGTGATTGCTGATGCTTGGAAGTGGCATCAAGCACATCCTTACGGCTATGATGATAAAAAGCGGTAAACCTTGCTGTATGGTACTCTTGTATTGGGGTTGCTTAGGTAGGCGGGATTAGTTTTAGGTCCCATATGATATAAAAAGTGATTGATAGTCACATTTATAGGAAACTTTATAAAGACTCCGAATTACTTAGGTAATGAGGAGTCTTTTTTTGCCTCTTAGACCTCTATGATGGTATAGGGACTAGGTATTGATGTGAGGATTGTTTCTTATGGATGAACTAATAACACATATACGAGCTTGGTATGAAAGTTGGAAAGATAAAATCCGAGTTATCTGGACTCGGGGCAAGTGGTGGTATATAGGTCTTGCTCTAGTTCTTCTAGGGGTCTGTCTTTATACAGTCATCTATCCCTATCAGTCGATGGCTGGAAGGGAAGTTATATCCATATTGGACCAAGGAGGTTTAGATAGAGATCAGGACTTTCAAGAAGAGAATAAATTCCACCATAAAGAATCTAAAGATGCGTTTCAAAATATGGAAAAAAGCCGGGAGCACGATGTAAGTCCGGATAAAGATGTGACCTTACTGCTAGGGGTTGCACCGGTAGAAAAGCCCTATCCTTTGGCTTCTATATTCGGCGATGAAAATAGTTTCAAAGCTGCTATGAATCTAGAACCTAAGAAGGGAGACCATGCTCAAGTTAATGGGGACAAGAAGGCTGGCGCTGGGCGCAGCGATTTAGCTCAGGAGCTAGTCTCAAGTACCGAGAGTGGCTTAGAAGACTATTTGTTGCAATCCTCTCTAGTTCACAAGCATAAAAATGAGGTTACTAGGCCTAGGGTCCAGGAGGAAGCACTTAGTACGAAGAGGAGCCCAGAGCCAGCCCAGGTGACCCTGCGAGGGCTGATAGGAGGGGCAGACCCTCAAGCTCTGATTGACTATGGTGGTCAATCGTACTGTCTGTCTCTCGGAGAGAGTCAGGGAGGACTCGTTTTGGAGGCTATAAAGGATCAAAGGGCTTTAGTATCAATTGGGGGTGATCGCCAATGGCACAGTTTATGAGTTTAATTTGTAAGATTATCTTGCTTATGTTAGGAGGTTTATGTTTGACATCCTTTTCTTTTCAGGGGACTTTTAACCAGGATGGAAGTGTTCAGAACAAGGACTTTTATATTGATAGAGCCAACAATTGTGTGTTGGGTGCGGAGCCTATATCGATGACCCTTAAGGAAGCACCTTTACAAGCCCTAGTTACGGGTATAGGAAAAAACTATCATATGAACATTATAGGGATTGAATCCTTAAGGGGGACCGTGACAGGTACTCTTGAAGGCCAGGATGGACAGGAGATTTTGGAGTCATTGGCAGGGCTCAAGCACTTTTCTCTTCAACGGCAAGGCGACCTGTATTTGATAGATGGGACGGATATGGGGGATAAGGACGATGCTAAACAACCTATCTTGTTGGAGCCTCAGCATCTGAGACCAGAATCATTAAAGACGGTCTTGAGTAGCTTAGTAGACCCTACCAATATGGCTGTTCTTAAGGAAAACAATGCCCTCCTCCTTAGGGTAAAACCCAGTCAGGCTCAGGCTATTTATAGTCTTTATCCCCAATTAGATAAGGAGCCTAAACAGGTGCGTTTGGAAGCAACCATCTTGGCTTATGAACAATCCTATGCTAAAGAGCTAGGTATTAATTGGTCCTGGCTAGGCCTCAGTAATCATGGAGAGGATACTAGCAAAGCTTACGGTGCCATTTCTTTTGGGAAGGCTTCTGATGGTAATCCTTATCGTTGGCTTGTTAAACCTGAATTATCAGCATCTCAGGCCCAGGGAAAGGCAAGTCTAATCGCTAAACCATCCATTATGACCCTCAATGGGGAGGAGGCTAAGATTCTCATTGGTGATCGGGTTCCCGTTCTTGAGGAAATCACTACAAATGGAGAAAAATCCAGTCATGTACGATATGAAGATGTGGGGATAAAGCTCATTGTGACTCCTTATATTAGCCCTGATAAAACGGTGGATGCCTCTGTCTACGCAGAGGTATCGTCTCCAACTCTAGTATCAGAGATGAAGGCCTATAAAATCTCCACCCGCCAGGCTCAGACTCGAGTTCGGATGAAACCAGGTGAAGCTTTGGTTATCGGAGGTCTCATGGATAATCGTTCTGGGGCGCAGTACAAAAAGATTCCCTTCTTAGGAGATATCCCCCTCTTAGGGAAGCTCTTTCAGCATGCGCGGAAGACTAAGGATAAGGTAGAAATGGTCATGCTAGTTAAGGCTAGCGTCCTATAGTATAATAAATGTGATTATTTTCGCGTAAGTAGATGGGGTTGTATGGAACGAATTCGGATAATTGGACTTGAAAAATCCTTTGGTATCAAGCAGGTATTCTCTAATATTTCCTTTGAATTAGCACAAGGGGAACGCTTGGGCTTAGTCGGTCCTAATGGGGCGGGGAAGTCTACCCTTTTGAAGTGCATCTTAGACTTAGAAGAGCGCGATGGCGGTCAAGTTGTTAAGTCTCCTGTAGCTACCATTGGTTACTTGCGGCAGGATGTAGATTTAGGTGATGCAAGCCTAAGGCAGGAAATGGAAACAGCTTGGGCGGATATTCATCGCTTGGAAGATCAATTGAAGGAATTGACTGCTCGTCTAGCTGACCAAGAAGCCACACCGTCTGATTTAGCCCGCCTGGACTACTTACAAATCCGGTTAGAATGGCTAGGGGGCTATGACTATGAGCGGCAAACTCAACGGATTGTCCTGGGTTTAGGTTTTACGGAGGAAGATTTAGATAAGCCGGCATCCGCCTTTTCTGGAGGACAAAAGACTCGGATTAATTTAGCGAAGGCCCTAGTAAGGCAGCCCGACTTCCTTTTTTTGGATGAACCCACTAACCATCTAGATATGGAAATGCTAGAATGGTTGGAAAACTACCTTCTTTCCTATAAGGGGGGGATCCTAGTAGTCAGTCATGACCGCTATTTCCTAGATCGGATTGTTACGGGTGTGATTGAGCTAGACCACCACAAGACCCGAACCTATCGTGGGAATTATAGTCGCTACCTCAAGCAAAAAAAGGCTAACTTTAAAGCTGATCTCAAGGCCTATGAAAAACAACAAGAAGAGATTAAGAAGACAGAAGCATACATCGACAAGTATCGAGCTGGCATTAAGTCTAAGATGGCGCGTGGCCGCCAATCTCAACTAGACCGCCTAGAGCGGTTAGAGGCACCAGAGACCAGTCATAATTTATCCTTTTCTTTTCCAAAGGCTGCTATGTCTGCGGATAAGGTGTTAGTCTTAGACAAGGTATCCTATGCCTATCAAGAGGGGCATCCTGTTTTTGAGGAGGTATCCTTTGTTATCCGTCGTGGTGAAGCAGTGGCCCTTATTGGCGCTAACGGAGCGGGTAAATCCACCTTGGTAAAGACCATCGTAGGAGCCTTACATCCTAGCCAGGGTTTTGTAGATGTGGGTAATCGGGTTCAAGTGGGTTATTTCTCACAAGAACACGAGGAACTGCATGACCACTGGGAGGTCCTTGATGAAATCGTCAACAATTTCGGCTTTAAGGAGGAAGAGGCTCGTAAGGCCTTGGGGGCCTTTATGTTCCGTGGGGATGATGTCTTCAAAAAGGTAGGGGACCTATCTGGGGGTGAAAAGGCCCGTCTGGCGCTTTTGAAACTTTTCTTGCAAGGTAATAATTTCTTGATTTTAGATGAACCGACCAACCATTTAGATATTCCTACGCGAGAGGTTGTGGAAGAAGCCTTGAAGAACTTTGATGGCACTTGTTTAGTTATTAGCCATGACCGCTATTTCTTGGATCAGGTGGCCAAGCGGATTATCGATCTTGAACAGGGGCATATTTTAGATTTCCAAGGTAATTTTACTGACTTTAAGGAGGCCCTTAATCAGGGACGGATTCACTTGCCTGGTCAGGCGGACTCTGGAGGGGTAGCAAGCGAGCTAGGCTCAATAAATGGACCTAAAAACTCTTTGAGTGCGGGGGCCATGAAAAACTCGTCTAACCCAGAGAAACAGAAGGCTGGTCTTCATCCAGTGCCACCTGAAGAAGCTAAGGCTAATCCTAAGAAGGAAGCTAAGCCCAATGATTATATGCGGGAGAAAAAGCTAGGCCAAGTGGAAACGGAGATTGCCCGCTTAGAGGCAACTATCAAGATGTACGAGGTGCAGCTGATGAACCCAGCTGTTCAAGCAGATAATGAGCAAATGGCTAGCTTGGCTAGCAACATAGAGCAAGCAAATAGTGAATTAGAGGCCCTTTATGAAAAATGGGAAGCCTTATCAGAATAAGTATAGATAGGAACGTATGGAATTTTTGGACTTGGCCACATGGGTGGTTATTGGACGGCTAATCGTCATTGATATTTTACTGGCCGGTGACAATGCAGTTGTTATCGGCATGGCTGCGAGTAAGTTAAATCCTAGCCTACAAAAGAAGGCTATACTCTGGGGGACCCTAGGGGCTATTATACTGAGGCTCTTATTTGCCACCCTCTTAGTGGAGGCCTTATCGTATATTCCTGCCTTACATATCATAGGTGGGGCCGTTTTGCTTTGGATTGCTATTCAGCTTTTAGTGGGAGATGACCAACCGGAGACGATTCAAGCTAAGTCCAAGCTCCTCCCAGCCATCGTAACCATTGTCATGGCCGATGCTATGATGTCCATTGATAATGTGCTAGCCGTTGTAGGGGCCTCACAAGGTCACTTAGAATACGTGGTCGTAGGCATGCTCGTGACGGTACCTCTTGTGATATATGGGTCTACTATCTTTGCCAAGGTTATTAACCGCTACCCTATCATTTTGTATGTAGGGGGTATGCTCCTAGGTTGGGTAGGGGGCGAGATGATGACTGAGGACAAGCTCCTGGAACCCTATATTGGGGGCTATGAACTTTGGATTAAGCTCCTCTGTATAGTCCTTGTGTTAGTATTAGTGACGATTCTTAAGTATAGACGTCACCTTGGTCAAGAGAAGGGATAAGATGGGAAAGAAAATGAAGAATCAAGCCCCAGTTGAAGTGGGTCAAGAAGTATCCCTTTGGATTGATGGCCTAGGGTCCAATGGAGAAGGGGTTGGCCGTGTGGATAATTACACGGTCTTTGTTCCCTATGTTCTGCCTGGGGAAGAAGTAAGGGTCATAATCGAGACGGTCAAGAAGACCTATTCCATCGGACGTTTGACCAAGCTTTTACAAGCCTCTCCAGAACGGCAAGAGGCCCCTTGTGAACTCTACGGCATTTGTGGAGGCTGTCAATTACAACATACCACTTATGAAAATCAACTAGCCCTCAAGACGCAAAAGGTTAAGGATATAATGGTTCGTATAGGTGGACTGGAGGAAAATCTAGTCTTGCCAGCCTTAGGGCCTAAAAATCCTTGGGCTTATCGTAACAAGATGCAAATGCCTGTTGGAGGAACCCGGGGTCATCTTCGTATGGGATTTTATAAAAGGGGATCTCATGCTATTGTCGATGGGACTAATTGCCTTATTCAGCGGCCAGAAAATAATGAGATTGCCAAAGTTTGCTACGATTTGGCCCATGATTTAGGGGTAGAACCTTATGATGAAAGAACTGGTAACGGTTTCCTTCGTCATGTCATCGGCCGTGTAGGGCAAGACCAATGGATGGTTATATTAGTTGGGACCAATCCAAACCTCCCTCGGCAAGAGGAATGGGTTCAAGGGATTCGTCAGGCCTTGCCTAAGGTGTCTTCCATCGTTTTAAATATCAATGACCGTAAGACTAATGTTATCATGGGGCCTAAGAATCGCTTGCTATGGGGGGAGACTTACATGCAAGATACCATTGAAGATTTGACCTTTTCCTTAAGCCCTCATTCTTTTTTCCAGGTGAATCCCGAACAGACAGCAGTCCTATATAATAAGGCTTTAGAATTCGCTGACCTATCAGGGGGTGAAAGCGTTATTGATGCCTACTGCGGAACGGGGACTATATCTCTCTTCTTGGCTCATAAGGCTAAGCGGGTTATCGGCATAGAAATCGTGGAACCAGCTATCCTAGATGCCCGTAAAAATGCGGCTGCTAATGTTTTTTTCAATACGGAATTTATCGTTGGTGATGCGGCTATAGAAATGCCTAAGCTCTATAAGAAGGGCGAACGACCTGATGTAATCGTATTCGACCCGATTCGGGCCGGTTGTAAGGAAGAAGTCCTCATAGCAGCGGCGGGCATGAAGCCAAAGCGTATGGTTTATGTGTCCTGTAATCCGGCCTCTATGGCCCGAGATATAGGTATCCTCCGCCCTTTAGGCTATGAGGTGGTAAAGGTTCAACCAGTAGATATGTTCCCTCAAACCTCTCACGTGGAGGCGATTGCGAAACTTGTCAGAACAAAAACCGATAAAGACTAGCTTTACCGGCTTAAAAGTTCCATATGATTTCAAAAGAGTTTTCCTCTTCATTTACGAGAATCTTTTGAATAAGGGTATGAACAAGGTTTTGCTTAGCGGACATATCGTTAGATGAGATTATAGCTTCAAAGCTATCTTTTAATGACAACACATCATTAGGAGATAGCTTTTTTTCTGTTTTAGGAAGATTAGTTTTAGAGAGCTTAGTAATAGTCTCTTGCAGTTTGACCTTCTCATCTTGTAGCGAGTTGATGCGGTCATGAATATCATCTATGGCAATGCCGTCTAACTGGTATAAATCTAAGAGGCGTGATATTTGTCCTTTGATATATATAATCTGTTTGGATAGTACCTCTATTTCCAGGTCATTGTTGGAAGCTGGTGGCGGAGTGGATGACTGTACAATATTTTCAAAGTAACCATGACATGTGAAGAGCTTGCGAATTTCATTGAGGATAATATCATCCAATACAGGGACGGCATAGCTAGGATTCTTACAGTTAGGATCTATGATATATTTCTTGTTAGATTTTGCCCTGGAATAACAAGTGTAATAGGGCCTGTATGAGCGATTAGCACCACGTCCGCTATAATTACCCTTAGCCAGGTAACGAGCTCCGCAGTGAGCACAATAGAGCAATCCACCAAGCAATGTTTTGCTTTTAAAGGGCCTGTTGTGATATTTCTTTTTTCTTATCTCAAGCAAATCTTGGGCACGTTTAAATGTATCGGTAGAAATAATGGCATCATGTTGGCCATCATATATTCCTCCGCCATAGCTTATCTTGCCAGTATACAAGACCATAGAAAGGGTGCTACGGATAACTGACTCATGAAAGTCCTTGCCATATTTATTAGATATAATCTGTTGAATCTGATAGATAGGAATCTTGTCATTAAATAGCTCAAATATATCTTTAACAATAGCAGATTCATAGTCATTGATTATGAGTTGGCCATCAATGTAATTGTATCCAAAAGGCTCATGGCCACCGCCATGCCATAGACCATTCTTAGCACGCTCTACACGGCCCATCATTGACCGCTCTTTAATTTGCTCCCGTTCCAGCTGGGCGAACACAGAGAGAATCCCAATCATAGCTCGACCAAAAGGTGAGGATGTGTCAAAGTTTTCATTGAGTGAAACAAAATCAATGCCATTATTGAGGAATACGTCCTCAATAATATAAAGGGTATCCTTCTGACTACGAGATAGACGGTCTAACTTATAGACAAGAACGCAATTGACTCTCTTGCCTTTTATATCATCTAGCAACTGTGATAGCGCTGGTCGAGACATATTAGATCCACTGAAACCGCCATCAATATATATATTATAGATATTCCATGCCCTGGAACTGCAATATGCAGTTAACCTATCACGTTGGGCGTCAATAGAGTATCCTTCATTAGCCTGTTCTTGTGTTGAAACACGGATATATATACCTACATTTTTGGTACACATAAATAAAACCTCCTGGGGTATGACAAATACGACCTGGAGGTGATATAATCGAGTTGCGTGGTTCGATTATATATCCCTCCAAGGTATGTAATTAACTACTGGCCCTTTACCTGCGCCAACAGGTAAGGGGCTTTTTTATTTTATTTATAAGCTTCTAGCTTGTCCGCATATTTAACTTGGAATTCTTGGTTAAAGGCCATGTGATACGCTTTGTAGAATGCTAGATTAGCCAATGTATAACCTATTGTTCCAGGTTTAACATCAGCTGGTTCCCTAGGTGCGTAGTCTACCCATCCTGACCAGTTTCCGTATTTATCCTTATGATTTTGCGCTACGTGACTGACTTTCACTTCTTGACGGTCGTAATCATACAAAAACCGTTCTTTGATAGCATAAATTTCTTGTTGGCCAAGGAGTTTATGTCCATAAGTGACGTCGATTATATAATATGGCGGTGCATATTTGTTTACGGATACACTGTCTAAATCAATATAGCTTTCAGTTGTTATATTTTGTTGAAATCCAACAAAATGCTGTGAATACACTATGCCGGCAGATAGACTTACAATGGCAACTAAAATCATAATTACTTTTCTCATAACACACTCTCCTGAACCATGCTAACAATTATTGGCAAATTCTATTTCCCTGTAGCACCTAGCGCATACATGGCTTCCATATATCCATATGTGTTTGGCTGTAGAATAATTGTCTTTGGCTTTTTGTGTACCCCTTTTTTGAGAACCTTTCCAGTCCGTCCATCTATAAAGTTTGTTTCTGCCAGTGTCATAGTAATCACACCTGTATTGTAGTCGTAGTGAAAACGCTTTACATATTCAGTGATAATGTGCGTCTGTGGAAAACGCCCATACACTGGCATGGTTATATCGAATACCTTTTGATCTTCACTGACATTTGTCTTGAGGAGATATTGTGGTGCCATTTGAATTTCGCCTTGAACGTTTGGCACCATTGCATATCCATTATATGGATTTAATTCAGTTATAGTGATAGCGTGAACACTAAAGGTTAAGGACCCTAATAGTGCTGCAATACATAATACCTTTTTCATAATACACACTCCTTAAAAAATAAATAATCACGATTATCGAATTTACACATTCCTACAGTTAAACACTCCATTATATTGCTATTGGAGAATCGTAGTATCGTTTGACTGCATCAAATTCTTTTGCAATCACTCTAATAAAATTTTCGTAATCATTGGTTGTTCTGATGAAATGTAATGTGTTGTCAAATGCATTTTGATAAGACCCAACAAACTCTGAATCGATTTCAATTTGCCTGTAGTGGGAACGTAGAAAATTAGTGGAGTTCAATGAAGCTTGTTTACTCAATCCAAACACATATCGATATGCGAAATAACAATCTTGTGGTGGAATTGTATTATCACTCCTGTGAGCAACTATGTAATACAGAACTAATGGTGCAGGCGCCAACAATTCACGTGCAAACATATTTGCCTCTGCTTCTTTTACAGAATAGGCAAGATCGTTTCTGCTGGTTAAGTGATTGCATACGATGTGGCCAATTTCATGCGCAATACTCCAGTTTGTTCGCTCTTTTGTGACATCATTATTATATGTTATATGTAATATATTATGCTCTGGAGAACAGAATGTGGCCGCATCATCTGATTGTGCTATTGTTCTTGAAAACTCAAACAAAGACAAATTTAGCTCTTTAGCCTCGTGTTCAAATGTTGCGAAGGTAACGTTATATACTTCTGACATATATTGCATGACAGCATCCATATTTGTGCTTAGTGAAGTCTCATCATTGAAAAGCATCCGGAGTTTATATGCCTCATAGTCTGCACCATAAAATGCAGTATTCATATGTAATAACCTACTTTCCTTTGTTCTCTAATACTAAGAACTCCATATATCTTAGGAGTGAATCTTTATCGGCATCGGACAAATTATTGTAATTTCGTTGAAGCGATATAAATCTGCTATCCGTTGACAAGTTGTTGTAGTCAACATTTGAAGATTCTACCTTTAGCGCTTTAGGACTAAACCTAGGGTCTATATCTGACTTTTGTACATGCAATGCATCAGCGATTTTTTGCACGTTTCCTGCATTCGGTGTTGAGCGTTGTGCAAAATAACCAGAGAGTGTTGACACGGGGATCCCTGTCATTTCAGATAATTGCTGTTGCGTATAATTGCTTGTCAAACGTTTTAAATTTTCAGATATAGTTCGTCTTAATTTTTTATCATATTCAGATAAACTTGGGCGAGCCATAATAATTACCTCCTAATTAAATGTTAGAAATCTTTTTTATAACTTGTTATATTTAATACTTGAGTAAAATCAATAGTTTCAACACTGAAAACGAAAAAATGACGATTTTTTTCGTTTTTGGTATTGACACTACGAGTTTATTCGTTTATTATGTGTACATGAGCTGCTAACGAAAGGAGGTGCGTATATGATGTTGATTACACTAAGAGCGGCCAGAGTTAACTGTGGTTATTCGCAACAAGAGGCTGCTAAATTGTTGGGCATCCATTATCAAACATTAGCCAAATGGGAAAATGATTCTTCTGATATGCCGATGTCTGCAATTTCTAAAGCCTCTGATGTGTACCACATTCCGGCTAACAATATTTTTTTTGGTAATGAAAACGAGTTTATTCGTAATTCTAGAGAAAATTATAAACAATAGTCGACTAAATTCGTAATACACCGGAGGGATATATGAACGCATTACAAATATTTAATAATAATCAGCTTGGCAAAATTAGAACAACAGTTATTAATGATGAACCTTATTTCATGCTTAAAGATGTATGTGAAATTTTGGATATAAAAAACCAAAGAGACGCAAAAAATAGGCTTTCCCAAAAGGGGGTCGGTACTACCGACATCCTTACAAGCGGCGGATTGCAAAAAGCAACATTTATTAACGAAAGTAATCTATACAAGTTGGCTTTCACAAGTCGCAAAAAAGAAGCAGAGGCATTTACTGATTGGGTAACAAGTGAAGTATTGCCAAGCATCCGCAAGTACGGCTCTTTCAATCTGGCGATTCCAAGAACTTTGCCAGATGCCTTGACTGCTTACGCCAATGAAATTGAGGCCCATCAAAAGACACAAGCGCTGTTAGAAGCGCAACGGCCTAAAGTTTTGTTCGCAGATAGCGTGGCAGCGAGCCACACCTCAATCCTCATTGGTGAGCTGGCAAAGCTACTCCACCAAAATGGCGTGAAAGATATGGGGCAAAAGCGATTGTTCGCCTGGATGCGAGAACATGGGTACTTAATCAGTCGTAAGGCCAACGATTACAACATGCCAACGCAACGAGCAATGGAACTAGGTTTATTCCAAATCAAAGAAACCACCGTAACCCACTCTGACGGCCATATTTCTGTAAGCAAAACGCCGAAGGTTACTGGTAAGGGTCAACAATACTTCATTGAGAAGTTCTTGGGCCGGCGGTAATGAAATCCTTGGAGGGATCATGAGGAATGTGAATAAATTACGAATTGTCCATCGGTTGGCTGACGGCCGAACCTATAACTCTTTACTGGATATGCCGGTAGACCAAAACGCACAGGCCATTGGCGTGGCCGTGGAACTATTAAGAAAATACCAGCCAAAGAAGATGGCTGGGTAAGGAGACAGGATATGAAAAAAGGAGCTTTACTCATTGCTTTAGTTCTAACTGGAGCAATTGCTAGTGGGTTTGTGATGAACCACGCAACAACTCCGATTCAGTATCGGTATGACTATACCATCAAAAGCGGAGACACGCTCTGGAACATTGCCAGCGAGGCATGTCCAGAGGGTATGGACGTGCGAGAGTATATCCACGAAATTTCCAAAATGAACGGAATCGAGGATGGGAGCATTCGACCTGGTCAAACGATTGAGTTGTACCACTACTAGGAGGAGCCATGTACAAGAATCAAGTAAGAGACTGCATTGCTCTTGGTGAGTACAAAGGTCATAACTGGTTAATCCGCAAAGGATTATATGGCCCACGAGGCTATGTGCTTCTTACTGATGCCGAGAAAAATCGGATTATTGGAAGCCATGGCAATAAAGATGCAGATTGGTTGGTAGAGCATCATATCAAGATGCACGGAGGTTGTACCTACGTTGGCAATCTTGGCTTGAAGCTAGGTACCTGGATAGGTTTCGACACTAGCCATTATTACAGTGGTCAATCGGTTAAAAATAAGGCGTTTGTACAGAAGGAATGCCTTCGCATCATTGACCAATTATTAGACACAAAAAAGGCCCACTGACTCAAGTAAAGCCAATGGGCAGATAGAACATCCGTATTAATTATAACATAGGAGATTAACATCATGAATAAAAAAGTAGTAGTTGCATCTATGGTTATGAGTGCATTAACAGCGTCCGTATTCGCTGCGGACAATAATTTCATCGGTGGTACAGACAACGTAGTTACTAACGGCGCTAAAAGCGTTGGGGTGGTTGGCTACCAAAACACAGTCGGCGGAAATAATGCTGTAGCTTTTGGTGAGAATAATGTGGCTAACGGCACTAACTCTTTCGCTGGAGGGAACGATTCTAAAGCTATTGGCCGGAACAGCTTCGCCTATGGATCACATGCCGAAGCGCTCACAGAGTACACAGTCGCTATTGGGTCACAGGCTAGAACTACAGCTTATGACACGATTGCGATTGGTAACGGCGCCTACGCCAACGGCGAGTCCACAGTAGTTATTGGCCGTACAAACACAGCCAATGCTGAAAACGCTACTGTAATTGGGTCCAACAATGGAACCGTGGCCAGCGGGCATGGCGTTGTTGTTGGCTACAACAACCAAGTACTCGACAGCTCAAAGGAGCAACTCGTATTTGGTTCCAATTCATCTACACGTGGCCAAGGCGCGATCGCTGTTGGCACCCATGCACAATCTGGTGCTATTGATGCCCTGGCTATTGGCAACAATACCTTGGCAGATACGCCTAATGCAGTAGCGTTGGGCACCAATTCCACTACCGATACAGCTGTAAGTACTGCTAGCACGGTAATTGCCGGCAAGACCTATAGCTTCGCAGGTGGCGTAGCGGACAGCACAGTATCAGTCGGCACCACTGATAAGGCAGGCATGGGCGGTGTTATGAATTATAAACGTACCGTTACCAATGTGGCAGCAGGACGTATTTCCGACGCATCCACTGATGCGGTTAACGGGTCTCAATTACATGCTACTATTCAGGCTATCGATAAGAATCACAAAGACATCGCAGACACTGCTAATGGGCTCATGATGTTAGGCGATATCGTGAATGACCAACAAGGGGCGATTACTACTAATACTGAGGATATCCGAGCAGTTGAACATACGGCAGCAGATCACGAACAACGAATTATGACTCTTGAAAATGCCCAACAAGCGGTTGATAACCGCATCAACGGCATCGGCCAACGAATGAATAGGATGGGCGCAGCAAGTGCCGCTCTGGCAGGTCTCCATCCGCTTGATTTCAATAAGGACGACAAAGCGTCCTACGCTGTTAGTTACGGCCACTATCGCAATGCCAACGCGGTAGCAATGGGGGCGTTTTACCGGCCTAACGAAAGAGTAATGTTAGGTTTTGGAGCTTCCCTTGGCTCTGAACAAATGTACACGGCAAACGTTGCGTTCAAGTTTGGCCCTGGTTCTGATTACATTGCGGAAGCCAAGGATAAGGACGCACGCATTGCTCGGCTTGAACGATTGGTTAACGAATTAATTGCTAAACAAGGAGCTTAGTGATGAGTTATTCAAAGGTCTTTAATGCTGTAGGAAAGAGCCACGAGGAGTGGCTCGCTTTCCGCCGGACTGGTATTGGTGGCTCTGACATGTCAGCCATTATGGAGATGAATCCATACCGAGATCCTGTGGCAGTGTGGCTGGATAAAACCGGCCGCACACAACAGGATACAGATGGCAACCAATATACCTATTGGGGGACTAAGTTGGAGGCCCTGGTAGCGGATGAATTCGCAAAAGAAACAGGCTGGAAAGTCAGAAATAATAATTTCACCCTTCAATCCGATGAACATCCTTGGATGCTAGCCAACATTGACCGCGAGATAGTAGGTATCGATGCTGGGCTTGAATGTAAGACAGCATCAGTCTATAAGAAGGAGGAATGGGACGGCGATAATTTGCCGAATGAATACTACATTCAATGCCAGCACTATATGGCCGTCACAGGTAAATCGTCCTGGTGGATTGCCTGCCTCCTAGGGGGCAATACATTCATCTATAAAGAAATCCCAAGGAATGAAGAAGTCATTGAGGCGATTATCGCACAAGGCGAGTATTTCTGGAATGAGTTCGTAGTCAAGGATGTAATGCCAGCAACTAATGGCAGTCAAGCTTGTACAGAAGCCTTGAAAGCTATGTATCAGCCACAGGATGACACATTGATAGAGCTCCCTAGCTCCGCCGAGATTTATATCCGGCAATACCTGGATGAGAAGGCTAAGGAGAAAGAGGCAAAATATGCAGCTAATGCTGCCAAGAATGCGCTGATGAACATGATGGGTAATAACCAGGTGGGTGTATGCGGCACTCATACAGTGAAATATACGAAGCCAAAGGCTAGAACATCATTCAATAATAAGGCATTCGCAGAAGCTCATCCAGATTTATTCAATCAATTTTTAGAGGAAGTACCAGCAATGGCTCCTCAACTGCGCATTAAATAAGGAGGCCTACCATGGCAACTACAAATGGAATTGCACTCAAGAAATCAAATTTAAAGCCTGCAAGCGATGAAACAACTCTCAAAGGTCTACTAGGTACGGAACAGGTGAAAAATCGCTTTGAGGAGCTTCTAGGCAAAAAAGCGCCTGGATTTGTGTCCTCTCTCCTGGCAGTCGTGCATAATAATAAACTCTTGGCCAAAGCCGAACCTAAGACAGTCATCTCGGCTGGTGCTATGGCAGCGGCTTTAGACCTACCAATCAATCAAAACCTAGGATTTGCCTACATTGTCCCTTATGGCAACCAGGCACAATTCCAAATGGGCTATAAAGGCTATATCCAACTGGCCATGCGGACTGGTCAATATAAGAACATTAACGCTGACGTGGTATATGAAGGCGAAATCAAGAATGTAAACCGCTTTACAGGTGAGTTCGAGTTTGGCGAGCGAACCTCTGACACAGTAGTCGGTTATATGGCGTATTTCAAACTCACCAATGGATTTGAGAAGTACCTCTATATGACGCTGGAAGAAATGCAAGCCCATGCTAAGAGGTACTCCAAGAATTACAAAGGTGGCACTGATAAATGGGGCCTTACCGATTTCCATACTATGGCCATCAAGACTGTACTGAAACGCCTCTTATCTAAATATGGCATCTTGTCCATCGAGATGATGAATGGGCCACAATTATCCACGGCCCTTCAAAATGATGGCGGTGTAATCAAGGACGAAGGCGACCATTTCGATGCTGACTTTGAAGGTGAAACTGTTGATGTGACACCTGGTGATGAAGTTCCTGATTTCGTGGATCCTGACACGGGTGAAATTGTTAACAACGAGGATATGTTTAAGGAGTAGGAGATGCAGTCGTACATTGCAGAGTTAAATGCGTTTCGGAATTGGTTGACGTTCAATCAACCATCGACTAGTGCGATTGTACTGTGGTATGCACTGATGATGATCAACAATGCGTGCGGATGGAAACCAAGGTTCAATGCTGCTCATAGCGTCCTGATGACATATACCGGGCTCACAAAGCCATCCATAATCAGAGCAAGGAAAGCATTGGTTGAGTATGGATTGCTAAAGGTTTATCCAAGAGTAGGTAACCAGTCTACCGAGTACGAGCTACTAAGTATTGCGTTAAATAATGTTACGCAAAATAGCACTGCGTTAAATAATTTAACGCAAACCGACACGCAAACCGACACGCAAACCGACACGCAAACCGACACCATACATAGACAAAGACAAAGACAAGACAAAGATATATGTATAAACAACATTAGTACTAATGTAGTATGCAACCACTTTCAAAAGTTTGTCCGTCCTTTATCGAGCATGATGGAAGTACAGCAATTGAATGCACTGGCTAATGATTATGGTGACGACTTAGTTATTCAGGCTATAGACATCTCTATTAATAACGGAAAGCGGAGCATTGCATATATCACAGGCGTGGCCAATAACCTGGCAACGAGAGAGGGGGAAACAAATGGACGGATTAGAAACGATCATGGACAGGCTCAAGAAGAAGTACCGGTCCCAGGAAGTAAGTATAAGTACATTGAAGGATGATGCCATATTACAAGAGGCTCTTTCTTATGAGCATATTGAATTGGACAAAGGCGTTATAGATAATCCGTACAATCAGTTTGACCTTCAATCGTTTGTTAATGGGTATATGACATGCAAGAAATGCACTGATCCAGTCGAATGTAATGCTTCATCAAAAGGGTATTGCACAACGATTACAACAGATGGTCATTTGCTACTTAGACAATGTAAGAAGTACGCCAATTATCAGAGGGTGTTTAGACAAGTGCTCATGTCTAGCAATGCACAGATTCCTATTGGTTATAAGGAGATGACGTTTGAAACCCTAGACACGCGTGAAAATGAGCGAGCTATTGAGTATGCGAAAGCATTGGCTATTAATGCCACACCTAAAGGCATGTTCCTGTATGGAGGCACTGGGTGCGGTAAGACGCATATAGCGATAGCAACGTTACAGATTTGGACGCAACATGATGCTGGCGTGTTCTTTACCCTTCCAAATTTACTCAGCATACTCCGTGACAACATGAACAATAAGGAACAACTCGATAAGATTATGCATAAAGTCCTCAATACAGATTTATTGGTCTTGGACGATATGGGTGCTGAAAAGTTTACAGAGTGGGTTGGCGAGCGAATGTTCCAGATCATAAATGATCGCTACATAAACCGTCGCAAGACTATTATTACATCCAACTTCTCGATGGAGCAGTTAGAGAAACGAATGGGCGAACAGGGTAATCGCATTATGAGCCGTGTAGCGGCCATGTGTACATGTTTTAAAGTAAATGGCAGAGATAGGAGACTAGATTAATGCTAAGAAATTGCCACCGGTGCAACAAGAGATTCAATCCAGATAACAGTGAAAGCGAGACCGTGTGTCAATCGTGTATGGATCTTCAAAAGGTTGGTAAACCACCAGTGAAATTCAAACAGTTGACCTGGGTAGAAATGGCTAAGGCTCGACGGGAGAAATTAATAGAGAGCGGGGCTAGATTATGCATGGCCTGTGGGGAACCTATTTCCCCACTAGAAGGGCCATCTATGTTCTGCACCGATTGCTTCAACAAAAAGGTATGGAATTCACCAGGTTATCGCCAGCGGACGACCAAGAAAGTATATCCCAAGCGCACATGTCTGTCCTGTGGGAAAGAGTTTCAACCGCATGACCCAAGGCAGAGATTATGTAGCCATGAATGTAAACATGCTAGGCATAATTGGAATCAGAAGCAACGGCTTATGAGGATTAAACAAAAAGGAGCCAATCAATGACGCGTGAAGAGTTACTAGATGACATCGAGCAGTCATATAAAGAAGAGACGCAAAAGCTGGAGACCGTTAATGTACGGATTTACTTTAGTGGCTATACAGATTATGAATTTGAAGATTGTACCCAGGCAGAAGCCGAACGCATAGCACGGGAGGAATGGGAGACCAGCTCCCTTGATGACTGTTGCGAGGCACGAATTGATAGATTGGAATAAGGAGAAGCTATGAACAAGCATTGTTATTGTTGCGGGCGTAAGTTGACCACGCTCAACCAATCGCAACACGATCACATTTGTCGACATTGTTGGGAACGGTGGGGTGTTAGACACCGCATCACAGGGTGGCGGGGCTTTCTATTGGCGATGGTGGAGGAACGCTTCACCAGACTTCTCATTGCGAGTGCTGTAGTCTTATTGGCCGTCTGGTGTATCTACTATGTGATGATATTGGGAACACGATGATGATTGATAAGAATACAGTCCTGGTCATATTGGGTCGACCGGCCACCAAGAAGAACAGCGGTCAAATTGTGCGTGTCGGCAGATTTCGCAAGCTCTTACCATCGAAAGCTTTTATTGTTTATGAAGGAAAAGCATTAGAGCAACTTAAAGACTATGACACGCTGCATTTTACTGGTTCATTACAGCTGACTGTTCGGTACTATCTCCCGGACAGAAGGTGGTGGCCAGACCTGATAGGACTACTACAAGGAACCAGCGACATATTGCAGAAGGCTGGCATTTATGATGATGATAAATACATAGTGAGTTATGACGGATCATGCATTGCAGGTCTCGACAAAGAGAACCCGCGCTGTGAGATTGAAATAAAGGAGTTAGGCCCATGGCTATATTGAAATATAAGAAATTACGGGAAAGGGCGCAGGCTCCTGTGAGAAAAACGGAAGGAGCTTTTTGCTTTGACTTAATTTGCCCAGATGACTTCGAATTAATCGGCGGAATGCTTGGCCAAATCGTCCCTCTAGGGCTTGCTGTGGATGTGCCTGGTGGAAATGCATTAATGATTGCTCTAAGGTCCAGCACAGGGGCAAAAACGAATATTAGATTAGCTAATGGTATCGGCATTATAGATTCCGATTACCGGGGTGAGATTGGATTGATTCTAGACAATATAGGCGTTAGTAAGACCATTATCAAAGCTGGAGATCGTATTGGCCAATGCTATTTGGCTAATGGCACAATTGATGCCTTTGTAGAGGTTGATGAATTATCTGATACAGCACGAGGCGCTGGCGGATTCGGAAGTACAGGGAGGTAACTATGAATAAAGCAGAATACGATAATGTAAACCGTCCAAAGCATTACGAGATATGGGACGGCTTGGAAGTTAAGGACGTGGTTAAGCTCTTACTGACGCCAGAGGAGTATCGAGGCTGGTGTAAAGGGAACTTATTAAAGTACAGATTTAGGGCTGGCCTAAAGGATCCTAACAAGATTGTAGAGGATATTAATAAATCTATCTGGCAGTCCAATGAATTAAATGGAGGCAAGTAACTATGTGGGCATTAGTTATGTTTACCTTGCTACCTGGTATCGCGGTTGGACTGATTCTTCAATCCGTCATGATAGGGTTGGCTGTATTTGTTGTTGTAGCTAGTATATTAGCGGCCTTTGTGTGCTTCCAGCTATGCTTTGTTGATGTGGTAACCAAGAATGCCGCTAAGACATATGCAGATACAGTGGCAGAAGTGTTGGGGGAATATCAGCATGACGACTAAGTATTTTAATAAATATGATAGAGAACGCATGATGATCCTGGCTTTGTTAATCAGTCGATTGCCAGATATTGTCGATAATTTCAGCACAAACCTTATGGATAATAAGTTGAGAGGCCGTGTGAAATCCGCCTATAAACACCTCAATGCTGTATTTCATGGCGTTCTGGATGACGTTGCCTACGAACAAAGGAAACAGCTTCAAAGAGCTATTTACCACCATGACATCAAAGTGCTGGCACAATCTGAATTAACCGCTGATGAAGCGGATGAAAGTAATGACACATTTCTTGACCTTATGGCTGTTGTACAGGAGGAGCGTTGTTATCAATGTAACCTCGATAATATCGAAGCATGTCCCTATCGTGTTGCCATGTTAAATTGGTCTGTCCCTGTATTTAATGAGCACTGCGAAGAGGGCGAATGCCCATATAAAGTTGTTTTAGAAGGAGATTAGCATTATGAATAATGAAGGCTATCGGGATCCCACAGCGGATGAGGCTATGAACAACATATCAGCAGACGATAACAAAGTAAACCTGGTTATCTTAATATGCAAGGCGGCCGCTAAACTAGCTGGATTCAAGATTGCCAACCGTATCGTGTTGATTGACGTTAAGAAGAAGCGAACATGGAGGTAGGCATGACCGCAAAGGAATATGTTAGCCAGCTAATTGGCATTAATGCCCGCATCAGGGAAGTCGAGGTTACCCTGTCAGCCTTGAAGCATGAAAAGGATACGCTGGGTGCCACCCGTTATGATGCAGTAAGGGTCAGTGGTGGAGCTACAGGAGACTTGAGCGACGTGATCATACGCATCCAGGATGATATTATCCGCTATTATGAACGATTGAAACATTTGAGAGCACTGAAGAATTCAGTGGAGATGACGGTCAGTCAAATTAAAGACGGACGCCATGCTACCCTTTTACTGCTTAGGTATGAGCATCGATGCACCTGGGGATATATCGCTGATGCCCTATCAACCAGTCATAACATCGTGAATGCAGATACTGCAAGGCTTAAAATGCACAAGAGAGCGTTAGAAGATTTAGATGAATTGCTTAGCCGTTCGGAAAGTAACGGTACATTCGTTTCTAATATGCGATAATGTATATGTGAGTAGTTGAGAAATGGGTACACCTCAACGAAAGCCTCCTTTCAGTTTCACACACTCTTACCGCTACGAAACTGTATAACCGAATAAAAAAACACCAGTCCTTTTGTTGATTCTCTGGCTGGTGTTTTTTTATGTTCAAAATTATGTGATTGAAAACCATACCTTAGTGAACGTGGAATCCTCCAATTGACCATGAATAGACCGCTACTGTAGACAGAAGCTAGGGTATGGTTTTGAGTTTCATACATATTATCAGAAAGGAGGTGTTTGCGTGACACCGAAACAAGAAAAGTTTTGTACAGAGTATCTTGTGGATTTAAATGCTACACAAGCTGCGATTAGAGCTGGGTATAGTGCTAAAACAGCAGAGTCAACGGGTAGTAGATTGTTGAGAAATGTTAATATTAAAAACCACATCGCATTACTCCGTGAGCGAGAGTTCGAGAATACCATTGCCACTGCCAAGGAAGCGGAGGCGTTTCTTGCCAAGGCGATGCGGGGAGACATTGATGAGGAAGTCATCGTGACAGAAGGCACTGGCGACGGCATGAGCCGAGCGAGGACAGTCACAAAGCAGATATCAGCCAAGGACAGGTTGAAGGCTGCAGAGCTTATTGGCAAACGCAATAGCCTCTTCACTGATAAGGTCGACGTTGATGCAACGATTCGGCCAGTTGTAATAGGAGGCGAAGATGAACTCGCCGATTAATGTGTCGCTACCTTCTATAGTGGGTGGTGGCTACCGCACTTTTTGGCATTGGAAAGGCCGGTATCGAGTGGTAAAGGGGTCACGTGCCAGCAAGAAATCAGCCACAATGGCATTATGGTGCATCGTGAGCATGATTAAATATCCTGACGCCAATCTGCTAGTGGTCCGTAAAACCTATAGAACCCTCAAGGACAGCTGTTTCGCACAGTTAAAATGGGCTATGAGAAGGCTCGGCGTTGAGCAGTGGTTCAAGTGCACAGAGTCTCCGCTTGAGATTACCTACAGGCCGACTGGCCAGAAGATATTGTTTCGAGGCCTCGACGATCCTCTTAAAGTTACATCAGTAACGGTTGACGTTGGGGCTTTGTGCTTTCTATGGATTGAGGAAGCCTATGAGGTCATGAGTGAGGATGATTTCGACCGCCTGGATGAATCCATTCGTGGTATCTTGCCAGACGGATTGTATCACCAGGTAACTCTCACTCTGAACCCATGGTCAGACAGACACTGGATTAAGAAGCGGTTCTTCGACACGCCGAGCCCTAATGTGTTGGCCATGACCACTAATTACATGTGTAATGAATTCCTGGGTGCTTCTGATTTAGCTCTGTTTGAGGAAATGAAGAAGAACCCCAAGCGATATAAAGTCGCTGGTCTCGGTGGAAAGCTCCGATTGCCGAGACATTAATAAACCCATCTAAACGGGGAAACTGCTAAATGCACAATCCCGTACCAAGTAAATATCTATTACTTCAAAAACAGGAGGTAAGCAATGAAAGAGCAATGGAAGGCCGTGAAAGGTTATGAAGGCCAATATGAGGTTTCTAATACTGGGAAAGTAAGAAGCTTAGACAGAATTATAATCGAGAAAAACGGAAAGGCTCGAAAGCAAAAAGGCAAAGAATTGTTTTTCACGATTAGTAAACTTGATGAACAAGGGCACAGGCCGAGAGCAAAGGTACAGCTTTGGAAAAACAACAAGGCTAGATTACATCAAGTGCACCGATTGGTCGCCGAAGCTTTTTTGCTAAATCCAGAACACAAGGAAACTATTAATCATATAGACGGAAATGCACTCAACAATAATGTGCAAAATCTTGAATGGGCCACATATTCAGAAAACCAAAAGCATGCATATGCTACAGGGTTAGTTGCCGTTAAGAGAAATTACAATCCTTCTAATGCTCGTAGAGTTGTAGCGATACATACAATTACAGGTGAAGAGATTACGTGCGATAGTTGCACGCAATTGAGCCGAGAAATAGGATGCAGTAGAAGCGCTGTTGATAAGTGCGCTAAAAACAATGAATCCATCAAAGTATCTACCTGTAAAGGATATATCGTGCGATATTTATAGTGTCTAACGACTATCGAAAAGCACAGAAATGTGAACTTAGTAGAGTAGGATAAATATCCGAAACGGTGGGCGTGATTTAAAATCATGAAGATATAGTCTATTCTTCGAAAGAGGATTGGGGTGCTGTGGACGGCCTTGTCTATGAGAATTGGAAAGAGCAAAACTTTACCATTGATGAGGTGCGGAGGCTACCAGGTGCTAAGGCTATATTCGGCCTAGACTTTGGTTATACTACTGATCCAACGGCATTCTTCTGTGGTATCGTAGATAAGAATGAACGCCGATTGTATGTGTTTGACGAGCTGTATGAGCGTGGTTTAACCAACCGAGCTATCGCTGATAAGGTCCAACGCCTTGGTTATGCTAAGGAGACAATCATAGCCGACTGCGCAGAACCTAAAAGTATCGCTGAGCTTAGAGAGTTCGGCTTGCCTAGAGTGCGGGCATCAAAGAAAGGCGCTGACAGTATCCTGAATGGGGTTCAACGAATTCAGGATTATGAGATTATAGTCCATCCACGATGCGTCAATTTCTTGACTGAAATTAGTCAGTATCAATGGGAGAAGGATAGATTTGGAAAGTATACCGGTAAACCGGAAGATGATAACAATCACTTAATGGACGCCATGCGGTATGCCTTTGAGCCAACCGCTACGATTAAAGGTGGCAATGTTGATATTTATTAGGAGGCTACATGTTACACGAAAGAGCGGATAGCTTGCAGAATGAGCTGTTCCAACTGCTGACCGATGCATATTACGGCGTCGGTCTTTTTTATAAGGGTGCCGGTCTTAAGAAGCATCCTAGGGAAAGCGCTAATAATTTCATCAGTCGCCAACAGCTGGCGTATTACCTGAACTACACCGGCCCTATTGTAGATGCTTCGGTAGCGCCTATATTTGCTGATGAAATCAAAAGGGAGTATAAAGGGACGTTGAAGTTCGACCTGTTCCTTGATGATGTTGACCGTTTGGGAACGTCGCTCCAAGAATTCATGCGAAGAACGGCGACACAGGCAAAGCTATACGGTGTTATGTATGTGTTAGTGAATAATGAAGCGGTGATTGGTGACAGCTTGCAAGATGAGCTGGATAAGAGAGCGCTTCCGTTCGTTTCCGCAATTAAACCTGTGGATGTAGAGCACTGGCTCTTCGATGAACGTGGTTGCATGATTGAGTTTGCCTATAAGGACGTGATCCTCAATGACGAGGATGACCTCAAGACGCAGTATTACGAATGGACCACTACTACATGGTCCGTATACGATGAGAATAAAGAGCTCATCCGCCAGGGCGACCATAACCTTGGCCGTATCCCTGTAGTACAGTGGCATTCGCGTAATTTGGCGCCTACTGATGTGTTACCTCCGAGTGAATTCTTATCTGTGGCACAGACCAACTACCACCTCTATCAGCTGTGTTCCTGGCATACGCAGATATTACGTGACCAAGCCTTTAATATCTTGACCATGCCGGATTATGGGCAACAGGATGTAACGATTGGCACGAACAACTTGCTGACCTATCCAGCTGATGCCACCCACCCACCAGCATTTATCGCGCCTAAGTCTGAACCAGCTCAAATGCTGACTGACCAGATTGACCGCCTCATCAAGGAAATGTATCGCATGAGTGGTATCGATTCAGTGGTGGGGGTAGAGTCCTCTAAGTCTGGCGTTGCTAAACAGTGGGACTTTGAACGCACTAACCAACGCCTGGCTGACTTCGCTATTCAATGCGAACAAGCGGAACAGCGCATTATTGAGCTATATCAAGCATGGAGTAACGAGTCCTTTGATTACGTATGTGAATATCCACGTGACTTCAGTATTGGTGATGTAGCTGAAAGCCTTGCGAATGCACAGAGCGCTCTTGACCTTGGATTCAACTCTAAGACATATAAGCAAGAGGTGGCCAAGAACGTATTGGAAGCATATCTGCCTAACATAGAACCAGATGTGTATGATGCCATTATCGATGAATTAGAGCAGGCCTTTGATGACGCAGAAAAGGCGACCGCCATGCTACGAGATAATATTGATGAAGGAGTACATGTAGATGCCGATGAAGCTGGACAAGACGGACAAGGTAATAACCAAGTTCGAGGAGCTGGTGAAGGCTCTAGTGAAGAAGGGTCTGACGCCGAAGCAGGCAGTGGACTTCGCTTATAAAAAGTTTCCAGTCATGCAGACCATGCATGATGAGATCTATGGGCAACTAGGCAATGAAATGGTTCGGGGGTATGGTGGTGACCTACCCCACGAAGCTATAGCTGATGCCTTGGCGCTTTCGTGGACTGGTGATGGACTAACGCTATCTGATAGAACCACAGCGGGGTCCAAGATTGTGAAGGGCTTTGTTAGGTCGACGATTGAGCAAGAGATTAGGAAGGGTACCAATTATAAGAAGCTGGCATTGAAGTTGTTCAATGGGTATAAGCAAGGCGGCTTAATTCCAGAACAGGATATACCTAAATTCATGAGTAAGCTGATTCATGCTAGTGTTGGACCTGGTTACAATCAAAAAGCATTTGATAAAGACTTCTCCAAGGTGGAGAAACAGGTGGCAAAACTCAATACGCCAGGCATGAGGGCTGCCTATACGGCTCTCCTAGGTGCTATAGAAGCCCGCAATGACCAAAAGCTCAATAAAGCTATCTATGGCGCCACACAGGAGCGGACACGGTACTTCGCTGAACGCATCGCTCGTACAGAAATGGCTAGGGCCTACAATGACGGAGCCATGGCCAAGTATATGGAGGACGACGATATAGAGGCCGTGCAGTGGAAGCTTAGCAGTGCTCATCCTTGCTATGACATATGCGACTTGTATGCAAACGCTGACCTTTACGGCTTAGGCAAGGGGGTATTTCCAAAGGATAAAGTCCCAATGTTGCCAGCTCATCCTAATTGCATGTGCCACTTAAAGCCTGTAGTGGTTTCACAATCAACAAAAAGGCTACCACATGAGCGTTTTGAACAAGGTGCTAGAGAATATATATCGACCGCATCAAAAGCTCATAGAGAGCGATTATTTGGGAAGTTTGGGAGTGGGCTAGTAGAGTCTGGCTCTCCCATAGCTAATCATCTAAGAAATTACAATAAGCAGCATATGATCTCTAGGCTTAGTGAAGTTGTAGAGGATCATAACGACACATAAACAAAGCATGCCCCTCGGTGCTAATTGACCTTGGGGCATTTTTCATGCCAATTCGTAGGAGAACGGTTGGCATTTTTTATGAAACGGGAGGTTTCAAATGACATTAGCAGAGATTTATTCCGCATTGGAGAATGTGGAAAATGGGAACGCACTCATTGCTGGCATTAAGGCAGAGCTCGCCAAAGCTAATAATGATGCACGTGGGAACAGAGAGGCCAAAGAAAAGGCGGAGACGACTCTCCAAAGCTTACAGGCTCAACTGGCAGAACTACAAAAGGAAAACGAAGGGTACAAAGCGGAAAGCGGTTCTAAGAATTCTGAATTGGCAGAATTGCAGAAGCAAGTCCAAGCCCTCATGCAGTCGAATGAAGAGGCCAAAGCAAGAGCGGAAGCGGAGAATAAAGCACGCATTGATGCGGAAATCCTTTCCCAGGTAGTTGATTCCTTAACTAAATCTAATGCTATGGATCCGCAAGAGTTCGCTGCATTAATTACCCCTAAGATTAAAGTTGGGGAAGATGGTTCCTATGGCTATATCAAGCAAGATGGGACTAACGGAACGATTGCGGACGCAACTGCCGAATGGCTTAGTGGTAAACCTTGGGCGGTGAAGTCCACGCAAAACCATGGCTCCGGAGATGGTAAAGGACCAAACCAACCACAAGGCGTAGACGCTATCGCTAAGGAATTCGGCGACGCACTTGGTATTTAATGAAAAGAGGTATTTAAATGGCTATTAATACTTTGGAATACGCTAAGATTTTCCAACAAAAACTCGACGAACAAATGTTGGCAGGTGCAACCTCCGGCTGGATGGAAGCAAATGCTAATCTAGTAACTTACAACGGCGGCGACACTGTACGCATGCCTAAAATTTCCACATCTGGCTTGGGTAACTATGACCGTGATAACGGCTTCGCTCAAGGCTCTGTGACCCTTTCCTACTCCGATTACAAATTGACTCAAGACCGTGGTCGTACATTCCAACTCGACTCCATGGACGTTGATGAAACTAACTTTGTAGCGGCTGCAGGCAATGTTATGGGTGAATTCCAACGTTTGCAAGTAATCCCAGAAGTGGATGCTTACCGTTATTCCAAGTTGGCAGCATTGGCTACTAATGCCGGTCATGTATCCGCTGGTAATACGTTGACTAAGGATGACATTCTTGAAAAGCTCGACGCTGACATCTTGGCTATTCAAGATAAAGTGGGTGGTGATGAACAACTCGTTATCATGATGTCTACTCCTGTTCGCACGTTGCTCAATGGCGCTAAAGGTATTGACCGTTATTTGGCTGTGACTGATTTCGAAGCTGGTGCTGTAAAGACATCTGTTCAGTCTTACAATGAATGCCCTATCTTGGGTATCCCATCCGCTCGCATGAAATCCGCTTATGTGTTCCAAGACGGTAAAACTTCCGGTCAAGAAGCTGGCGGTTTCAAAGCTGACACAACAGCTAAAGATATCAACTGGATCATTGCTGCACGCCGTGCTCCTATTGCTGTATCTAAGACTGATAAAGTCCGTATCTTCACCCCTGAATTGAACCAAAAAGCAGACGCTTGGAAACTTGATTATCGTAAATTCCACGATATCTGGGTACCTGCTAACAAACTCGACGGTGTATTCGTAAATACTAAATAGGAGACTCCCTTATGCGATTGGTTAGATTGAATGAAGTCAAATACACAGATAATGAGGCCCATATCCAGTCCTTAATTGAGGACGGATTCGTGCCACATGAAGTTGTAGAAGCTGACGAACCTAAACCTGCCCGCAGAGGTCGCCAACCTAAAGCTGTAGCTGACGATGAATAGTCGAGCCATCTTCCAAAAACGCCTAAGCCTGGCAGTTAAAGAAGCCACGGAAGAGGTAGCGGAAGAAGCACGTGAGCATCACAGGTATACGTCAAGGAGTGGTAACCTGGAGCGAGCGATTGACACGTCATATGGCAGTGAAGGACTGATAGGGTATGCCTTTCTGAATACAGGAACGGCGCCCTATGGGCCTTTTGTGCATGAAGGGACTAAACCGCACGACATCTTCCATAGAGGGCGTAAAGCGCTCCGTTGGGTAGGTAAAGGTGGTAGTTCCTTTATATTTGCCAAACGTGTACATCACCCTGGCACCAAAGAGGACCAGTTCTTGTTCGATGCCCTGGATCGCAAACGTGAAGCTATTCATGCGATATTCTCACGGCAGGTTGGGAATTCCCTCGATGAGGTCGTGGCAGATATGGAAGCAGGTAATCGCAAGACGACCCTGCGCATTAATTTATAAGGAGTCCCTATGCTGTATGTTTACGAAGACATGACTTTCGATGACGAGCTGTTAGGTCAGAACGTCACCGCGTCAAACCTAGCAAAGGGTGAGCAGTGGATGTTTGTCTTGGCACAACAGCTAGGGGTGGCTCATGAGGACGTAGTTCGGTCATTTATCGTGGACGAGCTCGTTACTCTCTATACCTATAGGGAAGTATGCATGAACAAGGCATCTTCGCTTGTAGGGCAATATAGCCGTACTGGTGAGGACGATGACTTCTATTCTAAGAAGCTCAAGTTTATCAACGATCGGCTGGCAGTACTGGAGAAGCAGATAACTGCTGAGCAACTAACTGGCCAACCAGCTAAATATAGCGGATTCAGAACGGTTCCGCTTTATCGAGGTGGGTAGTATGTGGTTAGAATTGTTGCAGAAAATTCAGGATGTAATTGGGCGCTCTGGGTTTGATGGCCAAGTTAAATTAGGGTTTTTAAATCCTAAGAATGCGGGCATTGATGAGTTCGGCATGGTATTTCTAGGTCGAGGCGAATGCTCTCCTATCGATGACCAGGTTCACAATATGCTTAGCCAGGAGTTCTATGTGGAAACCTGGACTCGGTGTGATGAAGCTGATTTCGAGAAGGCTTATGAGGCAATCGCTAAACTAGAAGGCCTTGTTGAACGAGTCATGACTAAGTTCCGCACGGACTGTGGTGAGTTAAATCCTGATGCGTGCATCCTTCCTAACAGTGGATTCCAGATTGTGGACATCCGCTGTACCAGTAAAGTCGATGACCGAGATACTATGCGACCGTTCATTGGAACGCAGTATAGATTCGAGGCTCGCATGTATGATCTAAATCAAGATACTAAAGGAGGTATCTACTAATGGCAGAACCTAAATTGTATGTTCCTGCTGAAAAGGCTATGCCTACAGCTGGTAAAGATTATTTGCTATATTTGAACGTCGGCACTGATGAAACAACTGGCGCTAAATGGCTTTTGCTCGGTGGCCAACGCTCCGGCGACTTGTCCCGGAAGTCTGACTCTATCGATGCTTCTAACAAGAGCTCCGGTGGTTGGAAATCCACTATTGCTGGTCTTAAAGAATGGTCTTTCTCTTTGGAAACCTTGTTGTTGCCACAAGAAGATTCTTTGAAACTCTTGGAAAAAGCATTCTTGGACGGTAAGAACGTTCATATTAAATTCGAACGTCCGGACAAATCTTTCTATACTGGCATTGCGTCCATTACAGAGCTTTCTATGCAAACTCCACACGACGGTGTGGCTACCTATAAAGGCTCTTTGAATGGCGTAGGTCCATTGTCTGAATTGCAACCAGCTCCAGCTGGTGTATCTCCAGTTGTTGGGGGCTAATAGCCCCCTTTTATCCTAAATTTAGCGCTATATAAATAGGAGTTCATTACTATGAAAACAGTCAAATGTAATTATTTTGGGGACAACGAATACATCATGTTCAATATGTCCCGTCTTATTGAATTTGAGGCGGCCATTGGCACAACCATTGGCGAGCTTTTGCAAACCACTAGCTGGCCTATCAATACGATCATCACAGGCTACTTTATCGGCATGAAGCAGTATAAGCGGAATGCTCAAAAGTATTATGAGTTATGTGATAAGTTGTTAAGCGATGAAAGCCAAGACATGAGCTTGCTAGCACTCCAAGCCCCACTTATGAAGGCATTGGTAGCGAGCGGTGTGTTCGGCTCTAAAATGTATTACAACATGTTCCCTGAAGAAATGACGGAAGATGACAAGTTGGCTGTTGAAGAAGAGGGTAATGCAATAAAAAACTAGATGGGAGCCTTTTGGCTCCCTCTTTTGCTTTATGGGCACGAAATGCCGAGGATATAGCTTACAGCTTGCTGGAGCTCAAACCTTGGGAGCTCATGAAGTTGCAACCTATGGAGTTCAAGAAGCTAGTGCGTGGTTATGAGAAACGTCAGAGGGCTATCGACACACGAAACGCCTTTTGGGTAACGCAATTAGTCAACACACAGCTAAAGGAACCGATTACCCCTATGGACTTCATTAAGTTAATCTATCCGCCAACTGCTGCTGAACGCAAAAAGGCAGAGGCGGACTTTATTCGTGAATTTAGAGAGGCAGGGGGTGAAATTTAGACAATGGCACAAACCAAAATTGGGATACAGATTAGCGCCAATGGTAGCCAAGCTAGTGCTGAAATCGACAAAATCAAATCTAAGATTCAGTCCATGTCTAGCCAGGTATCTAAAGGAATAGAGGCAGCGGCGGCTGTGGCTGGTATCAGCATGATGGGCATGGCCTTGAAAGAAGTGGCTACGACAGCGGCACAAACGGCTGACCGATTGACTAGTATTAGATCCCGACTCAACTTGGTTAATGACGGAACGCAGACCACTGCGGACCTGATGAATAAAATCTATGATGCGGCTCAACGGACACGTGGTGGCTATGATGACATGGCTGATAGTGTGGCTAAACTGAACATGCTGGCTAAGGACGCATTTAGCTCCAACGATGAAGCGATTGAATTTGTTGAGCAGATGAACAAGCAGTTCAAAATCTCTGGTGCTTCTATTCAAGAGTCTAGTGCGGCTATGTACCAGTTAACGCAAGCCATGGCGGCAGGTAAGCTTCAAGGCGATGAATTCCATTCAATCATGGAAAATGCGCCAATGTTGGCACAATCTATTGCTAAGGAAATGGGCATGACCGTAGGTGAGTTGAAGAATGTCAGCTCGGAAGGCATGATCACAGCGGACGTCATCAAGAATGCATTGTTCAACAGTGCAGAAGAAACTAACGCCAAATTCGCAGAGATGCCTATGACCTTCGCAGAAGTAGGCCAATCCATTCAGAATGAGGCTCTTATGGCCTTTCAACCAGTGCTGGAGCAGTTGTCCTCTATTACAGGGGGCAGTGTTTTACAAGACTTCGTAGGTGGTATTACCGTAGCCTTTAGAGCTATGGCAGCAGCCGCACAGATGTCTATATCTGTCATTAGTGGTGGATTTAGCGCCATGGGTGTTGCTATATCAACCGTTACGGGCATTGCTAGAAGCTTTGGGACGTTATTCATTACGACTATGCCTAGGGTCTCTGCAGCTGTGGTGGGCGTAGTCGCTGGATTTACACTGTATAGAACAGTACTGGCGTTGTGCTCTACTCAAGTGGCAGCATTAACGGTTCGCACTATGGCTCTTAGAGTTGCAGAAGTTGCTAGTACGGTAGCCACTAAAGCATTGGCTGTGGCAACAGGTTTAGCTCGTGTGGCACTTGCTGGCACACTCATTGTTATGGGTGCACTTACCATGGGCACTACAGTACTCAAATCGCTATATACCGCACTTAGAGCTTCCACTCTTGGTGTATCCGCAGCACAAGCAGTATTGAATGCAGTAATGAAAGCGAATCCTATAGGTATAGTCATTACGATTATTGGTGCCTTGATTGGCGTATATGTAACCGCCAGTGCAGCTGCTAATGGCTTCGGTGAAACCATGCGCAGTGTCTGGAATACGATAGTTCACACAGTTACCTGGGGTGTTAACCAGGCCATCAGCCTTATTAATATGCTGATTAGTGCCTTGAATGCTGTAGGCAACAAGGTGGCGAGTGTATTCGGGACCACGTTTACAGCGATTGACCAAATCAACCAAATCAGTGCCGATAGTGCTCAAGAATTTGCTGACAGCACTGCCAATACAGTAAGCCAAGTGTTCGAAGGCGTCTCCGGTGGCGGAGGCGGTGATATGGACATAGCTGCTGGCGGTGGTGATTACGGCGGTGGCGATGGTGGTGGCAAAGGCCACGGTGGTCGAGGAGGCGGCGGTGGCGACAAAGGCGAGGACCTAGCCAAGGAAGCCAAACAGACCCATGAGAAGATTCTGCAGTCTTTCCTTGAAATGATGGGCAAGAAGAGGGAGCTTGTAGAAATCGACTACAAGAACGAATTGGACGAGCTCAACAAATCCAAGGATGCCAATGAGAACTACCAAGAGGACTTGGCCAACCTAAATGCCGTGTATGCCGATAAACGCATTAAGGCCAAACAGGAAGAAGTCAAGAAAATCTTGGACATTGAGAATACTGTCCGGGATTATGTGAAGGATTTCAACTTCAATACAGCGGACAAGGATTCCACCGGTAGTGTTTCGCCTATGACGCAGCTCAAGAAGGACTACGAGGACGGTATTAATGAAATCGTAGACAAATATGCGGACATGCAAGACAGCTTCATCAAAATGGACAAAATGGAGCAGGAGGCATATCTCAAGGCATTAAAAGAGAAGGGTGTAGCCTTTGAATTGAGTGCAGAAGGAGAAATCTCCTTTGAAGAGATGAAGAATGAAGAACTTCTGGCAAAGCAGAAGGAATTCAACGAGAAATCTGTCCAAGCCCACCGAGAGCTCCAAGAGCAAAAGTGGGAAATTGACGAGGCTATGCGGACACAGAACTTCGAGGCCTTGCAAGCGGCTCTTGATGCTGAGTACGTTGCTCAACAGCAACATTACGACACAATGAAAGAACTCATGACTGACTATCAACAAGCTGTTATGGACAGCCATTGGAATGGATTACAGGTTATGTGGGACGCAGCAAGCGTTGGAGTGGATAAGTTGCAAGAAGGCATTTCTGGTCTCTTGCAAGGGACTATGTCGGTAACGCAAGCCTTCCAGAACATGGGCAAGGCAATCCTTAAAACGATATCCGATTCCATTGCTCAATGGATAGCTGGCCAACTAAAGCAGGCTATTCTTGGCAAGATGCTACAGTCTCAACAGACGGCCGCTAGTATCGCAGCCGCACAAGCTCAATTGCCGGCATGGAGCGCTTTAGCTCAACAAATGGCGATGGCTACATGGGGCGCTAGTGCTGAAGCTGGTTGGGCCGCATGGAGTACTAGCACATCTGCTGGTCTTGCACAGTCAACGGCACTTTCTTCTGCTGGTGGCATGAGTGGCATGCCAAGCTCTGGAACAGTGTCCTGGGATAGCCTGAAAGGCTTTGACAAGGGTATGCTCCGCATGGCAGAAGGTGGTCTTGCCTATGGGCCTACTTATGCACAGATTGGCGAGGGTCGCTATGAAGAGGCGGTTATCCCGCTCTCTGACACCGTATTTAGTCGCCTGGGCGAAGGTATCAACCGAGCTGGCGGCAATGGTGTAGGTGGTGGCATTACTCTCAATGTGAACGCTATCGATGCGCAAAGCTTTGGCGACTTCCTGGAATCTCGTGGCGGCAGAGCAATGCGTCAATTCTTAGTCAATCAGGATCGTGAATTCATTAATACAGCGGGGACGTGGTAGTATGGCAGATTTAGTTAAATTCCCAAGGATCATATCGCTAGCCTGGAAGTCTACGAAAGCCCAGAAATGGGATACAAAAACCAAGACGGCCGGTAGCGGTAAGGTCCGCACGATGACAACGTGGAAATATCCGCAGTATACGATTACCACTGAATTCGCTGTATTAACGCCAGAGGAATATAAGGAGCTCATGGGGTTCTATGCTAAGACCAGAGGTGGAACCATTCCATTCCTTTGGCTAGACCCAGAGGATAACCAAGAGAAAGGTATACGCCTTGGCATTGGGTCTGATGGTTCCTGGCAAGCAGTGCGGAAGTATGGCGACTTCTTGGAGCCTGTTTACCATGTGGAGAATGTAAAACTCTACGCAGATGGTCATGTGGTTCAATGTGTGAGTGATAAGGGTGTAATCAAGCCGGCTAAGGGGGCAAATGTCGCCCCTACGGCCGTTATTACAGCCGACTATACTTACTATTGGCTCGTTCGATTTAGTGGCGATATGACGGCAGAATACGTGTTTACCGACTTCTATAAATCCAAGTCATTCAAGTTAATATCTACCAGATAGGAAGGAACAGGTATGAAAGACGCAAGTGAGGCGCTTAGACAGCACCTAAATAATGATAAATATTTCTTGTCCTGTGACCTGTATGAGTTACACCTACGGAGTGGCACATCCTATTACTGGGCCGATGCTGATGCGGACGTATCCTATAACGGACATGTATACAAGTCCGACGGACCTATTATTGTACGGGATAAGATTGCGACCAATAGTACGGTCAGTGTCGACAAGATGAGCGTTACAATTTCAACCAACGAGCAAGACCAAATTGGCGGAGTGCCAATTATGGCAGTGGCTCACAATGGTGGCTTTGACGGCGCTCAAATGACGCTTAGACGGGCCTTCTTTGACGATGACTATAAGATTATTGGAGTGATTGGCTTATTCACTGGCTTGTGTGAGGTCTCCCAAGGGGGAGGCCTTACATTAAAGCTAAATGTTAAATCTATCGTTCAAAAGCTCAATATCGAATACCCTAATCGGCGTTATTATCCACAGTGCCCATTCAGTATCTATTCTAAGGAGTGTGGCGTTGATATCCATAACTTCCGTAAGCAGGGGAGGGTAACTGGCATAGGCTCTGGACCTAATGCTGTGAGTATCGATATACCATTTGAGAATGGTTACTATGCTGCCGGTGGTATTGATTGGCTGACAGGGCCATTGGCTGGCCAATCTACACAGATTATCAGTAGTAATGATGGCATGATTCTGTACATGAGTGCCTTGGAAGTCAAACCTAGGGTGGGCGACCAGTTCTATATTTATGCTGGGTGCAATAAGACCCCAGAGGAATGTAAGAAGAAATTCAATAACTGGTCCCGTAATCGAGCAACGCCTTATGTGCCGTTGAAGGAGAGCATACGATGATGATTAATCAAGTAACTGGACAAAAGATTGCCGACGCTGCTAGAGAGTGGCTAGGCACGCCATACGTTAATAACTCCATGGTCAAAGGCCAAGGTGTGGACTGCTCCTATCTATTGGTAGGTGCATTTATTGACAGTGGTGTCATGGCTCCTGACCGCTTGGTGATTGAGGATTACTCTAATGAGTGGCACTTACATCACTCTGAAGAGAAATATCTGAAATATATCCAGCAGATTGCCGATGAAGTACCCGCTGATAAGCCATTACAGGTTGGGGATATCTTGCTCTATCAGTATGGGCGTTGTATTAGCCACGGCGCTATCTATATGGGCGACGGCATTGTCATTCATGCTTTTGTAGACCTGGGTGTGATCCTATCTAAGTTGGACGATACGCTCTTCTATGATGCTAAAGGCCGTAGTCGCATGCGAGCCGTATATCGATTGAGGGAGGATGATAAGTAATGGGGTTCTTATTTAACAAGGGCCATAATTCCACCAACCGGGCGGACATGATTGCTGATTTCCAAATTAATACCGCATCATATGGCGAGGTCGTGCCTGAAATTCTAGGGACTACTCGTGTGAGCGGTAATATCATAGATTATGAGGACTTTACGGCGCACGAGCATAAAAGCACCACTCGGACTGGCAAAGGTGGCAAGTCAAAGCACACTGAAATCACCTATACCTATACGGTAGCGGCGGCTATTGCTCTATGTGAAGGGCCTATTCAAGGTGTTGGCCAAGTATGGCGGGATAAGGAAATCTATACCTATCCGAATGAAAAGATTGAGCTGACTTTATTTAAAGGTGATAACGGTCAAGCCCCATGGCCTTATATGACATCAAAGCACCCTGATAAGGCATTACCATACAGTGGTCTTGCTTATATGGCTGGTGTTGTCGACCTTGGAGACCGTGGTAGCTTGCCACAGTATAACTTTGAAGTCAGAGGGAAGCTCTTGGAGACCGGTGACGGTATCGACGTAAACCCAGCGGATTACATAGAACATGTACTTCAAGCGGTGGGCGCTGATGTGGCGATTGACGGCATTGATAATTTTAGAGCCTATTGTAAGGCGGCCGATATTCTCATTAGTTCGCCACCGGACCAAAAGAGCACCAAGGCACAGCAAGTGATTAACGATATCGCTGAAATCACTAACTGCCTTGTATTCTGGTCCACTGACCGGCTTAAAATTGTGCCACTAGCTGATAAGCCTATTGGTGATTGGTCGCCAGCTAACCAGATTCAGTATGATCTTACCGCTGATGACTTTATCCCAGGATCTGACGGACAACTGATTTTATATAAGCGCAAGGACACAAGTGAAGCTTACAACGAGGCAACAGTCGAATTCATTAATCGCGCCAACGGCTACGAGAAAGAAACAGTATCTTTTGAAGTAGTAGCGGACGTGCAAAAGAACGGCCTCAAACCAGCCTCTAAGAAAACGGCTCACTATCTATATACAAAGGCTAGAGCGCAGTACTATGCGGAACAATTGGCCATGAAGCGCCTCTATCAAAAGACACAGTACACCTTCCGCCTAGATTGGGCATTTTGCACCTTGGAAGTAGGGGATTTGGTGACATTAACCGATGAGACCTGCCAACTTGATAAGCAGATAGTAGTCATCACGGCTGTCAATGAAGCAGCTGATGGTCAGTTAGAATTCACGGCCGAAGGTAAACCTGCAGGGACATATGCTCCCGCTAGGTATGATGTTCATGAAAATGAACGGCCTTTTATCGACTATAATCAACCAGCACCAAGCGTTAATGATGTGGCTATCTTCCAAACAGTGGGTGACGTAGGTGGTAATCAGGTATTCGTAGGGGTAAATGCTCCGAGTGGCTGGGGTGGCTGTTCTGTATGGCTGTCTGACAATGATGAAAGCTATCGCCAGATAGGGACTATCAGTCAGCAAGCTCGAATGGGACGCCTACTGACACCGTTAAATGATTCTAGTAATAATCTCACAGTAAAGCTCAATACTGGCAGTCTAAAGGGTGGCACTCATGTTGATGCGGAACGAGCTAACACCTTGTCCTGGATAGATGGCGAGGCGCTATCCTATGAGACTGCACAATTGCAAACGGACGGCTCTTATCAGTTATCTCACCTAGTGCGTGGGCAATATTCCACGGTAGCATCTAATCACGCCAATGGGGCCCGCTTTATTCGTGTAGATGAGGCACTATTCCGTTATCCATACCGTAAGGAGGATATTGGTAAGAAGATATACCTGAAATTTACCTCTATGAACCTATTTGGCTCAAACGAACAGGGCCTTGATGAAGTACAGGCCTATCCTTATACGATTGTCCCTTACTACATTCCAGAAGTCTCCAACCTAACCCTTTATACCAAGTATTATGAGATTGGGAATGGGGTCCTTTCCTTTGACGTGGTGGCTCAATTCGATACACCAACGATCACTAGCTTGGATACAGTAGAGCTTTGGTATCGTGAGCCTGGCCAAGAGTGGAAGTATGGCGGTGCTGGTGAAGGTCAGATTTCCGTGAGTGGCTGTGAGCTTGGCAAGACCTACGATGTCAAGGTTCAGGTAAAGGATACTCATGGGAATACATCACAAGGTGTGACTAAGTCGATACTGGTAGAGATGAAGAGCGAAGTGCCGAACGCACCGCAAGGATTCGCTGTATCCTTTAGTGACATGGCCGAGTTTAACTGGCTAGAGGTTCGTAATGCTGACGTAGATTTCTACGAATTACGGACTGACATGAGCGCTGGTAATACTAATGGATTGATTGCTAAGAGCAATAATACTACTTGCCGAGTAGCTCTTACTGAACGGAGTGCGAAGGTCTACCTGGTAGCCCATAACCCAAGTAAAGGCTATGGTGCACCTGCAGAATTGACCTATAACGTGCCTATTCCTAAGAAGCCTACCAAGGTTACAGCGACAGCTAATATCGGCGGTATAGGGGTCGTATTTGAAAGCATTCCACCTAATTGTAAAGGTGCCAATGTGTACGTTGAGGATAACACCTATTACACCACATCTAATGCGATGAATATACCACTGACACCTGGTGTCTATCGCGTGAAGGTGGCTTATGTTGATATGTTCGGTGAAGGGCCTCGGACTGATGACCAGCTAGTAACGGTAAAAGCTACGATTCCGGCCGATATGATCACGGAGGAAAGCTTAGCTAATGCCAACTTAGCCGGTAAGGTCAAGGAGGCAGTGGACAATGGAACGGCAGAAATTAAGCAGGAATATACCCAGCTAGTAACTGATTTGAACGCAGACCCGGCGCATTCCAAGTTCTCGGCCATTACCCAGCTGAATGACGGCCTAGGCCTTACAGTTAAGAAGGATAATATCATCTCGGCGATTAATTTAAGCCCTGAAACGATTACCCTTGATGGTAAATTTGTCCATATTACTGGTGATACTAAGTTCGATAACAATGTTATTGCACTTGGCATGATTCAGGCTGGGGCGGTTACGGCTGACAAGATGAACGTAGAGAGCCTATCCTCTATCACTGCTACGATTGGCACTTTGCGCACTAAAACAACTGGGGCCAGGGTTGAGATTAGCGATAATTTGATTGAAGTTTATGACGAGAATAATCAGTTACGAGTGAGGTTGGGCGTATGGGAATAATTGCATATTTGAAAAATTTATTTAGACGATTGTTTAAATTTGGGGGTGAAACCATGCCAAGTGGATTACAAGTATTTGATAAGAATGGCGTTCAAGTCATTAGTTTGACTGACCGATTAACTAAAGTATCCGGCGTAAAACGGTTTGATGTTATTGAACCAAGTGGTAGCGCTAGCATTGAATTAAGTAAAGACCAACACATATGGTACGCGTTAAATTCGTATGCTGGAGACGATGATGGCGATTTTGTTTCTTTTAACGGCACGTACAATATCGTTGTTGATGGCGGTACCATTTCATGGGTCATCAAAAATCCATCTGTTATCAACAAACCTTGTAAAGTTGCATTAATATATGGGGTGATGTAAAATGAAGCATTTTGAAAGTCATAACAATGAAAGCGTTGTAACCATCAACGATACAGACCGTTGCGTATATTTGAAGCATAAAATTTCCTTAAAAAATATTCCAATTTATCCAGCACGGAGAACGAGCTCAACGTCCACCTATTTGTATGCAGGCGATGGCATTACATATAGTATCGTAAATTATACAGACAGAAATGCAGTAGTTGCTGCATTGTACGTCCCAATTTTAGATCGTCAAGATGATGAAAGTTATGTTTATGCGATGAGTTCTAATATGCCGATGAAAGAAGTAACGGTTGAAGAGACGCGGAATAAAAATCATCCAGACCGTATTGGAAAATGGACTAATTATGCGCGTGTCATATTTGTTACCGATAGCGTGGAGAACGTTCGTAAAATCGCAGATTCTATGGAAGTTTATGTGTTCTCCAATAAAATTCCTAAGACAGATAATTATGGCATGGAAATTTATGGTCAAGATGGGCACGTCGTTTTTAATAGCAACTTGTTAATAATGAGGTTGGCATCCATTATTCGTAAGGAATACCCATCCACATTCTTATCAAAAGCAGAATACGAAATCGGTAAAGTTAAATTTAAAGATATTAACCAAGCAGGATTATGTTTTACTCAACCGTTAGCATTCATTACTTCTAATAATAATGGATATATGAAACACACAGTTAAATGGGACGGTGATGGTGTCGATATTGTAACAGAGTATAGAGGGAATCCTGGCGGTACAGTTAGACCAAATTCTATCAACACAACGCAAGTCTTAATCTGTGAGCTCGACGGAACTCAAAATGTCCCAGCCATCCAAAAAATGGTTATCTAACGAGGTGCTTATGAACATTATCAGAAACGAACCAGAGACGCTCCATATCGGAGCTGACTTTAACCGTGGTTATCGAGTGGAGGAAGGTTTTGACCTCACTGGCTGTACAGCCATGATGAAGGTGCGAAGCATCCAGGGGAAGCTCTTGGCGGAGGCTATCTGTACGATTCAGGATCATACAATATTCTGCGTGATTCCTGCAGCTTCTACAAAGGCGATTGATGTCAACAAGTATACAAAGGGTAAGTATGACGTGTTCATTCAGCATGGAGGCGTATATACAAAAGTAATCATGGGGGATATGTCGTTTATCCCCGATGTGTCCATGCATTAGGAGGTGAGTTACATGGAAGAAAGAAAAGACTATGAGATTATTAATGTCGAGGCGCGAATTCCTAAGATTATTGATGTGATTATACCTAATGCCATTGGTCACGGTGGTAGCGTTGACTTGTCAAACTACTACGATAAGCAAGAAGTAGATGCTAAGGTTCAGGCGGTAACGCCTGACCTTTCCTCTTATGCGACAAAAGCGGAAGTAGAGGATAAGGTCAGCACTGTAACAGGACAAAAGGGGGACCCTGGTCCAAAAGGGGATAAGGGCGACCCATTCACTTATGCCGATTTCACGGAAGAGCAGTTGGCAGCACTCAAAGGACCAAAAGGAGACCCAGGTCCAAAGGGTGATACAGGTGAAAGAGGACCACAAGGCTTACAAGGCCAACCTGGTCCTAAAGGTGATACTGGATTAACTGGTCCTGTGGGTCCTAAAGGTGCAGACGGAGCAAAGGGCGACAAAGGCGAACCTGGTCCACAAGGCTCACCAGGTGAAAGAGGACCTCAAGGTTTACAAGGTCCAATTGGTCCTAAAGGGGATAAAGGTGAGCAAGGTCCTGTAGGCCCAGTTGGTCCACAAGGCCCAAAGGGGGAGCCCCTTAGATTTAGCGATTTAACACCTGACCAAATCGCCCAATTAAAAGGACCTAAAGGCGACCCAGGACCGCAAGGACCTGCAGGTACAGGCGGTTCAGGTGGTGGAAGTGTTGATTTGTCGCAATATGCCAAGAAGACAGACCTAAGTAACTATTTATCTAGAACAGATGCCAATAACAATTACGCCCAAAAGGGGTGGTCCGCAAATACTTTTGCCTATAAGGGCGATTTGGGGGCTTTCATTAGAAAGAATGAAATTGGACAATACGCCTTAACGCCTGGCGATGCGGCTAGCCGATATGTTAACAATATACAGGCACAATCCTTTGCTAAGAATTCCGATTTGAGCAATTATCGTACAGTCAAGGATGCGGATAATCTATATCTTAAAAAAGTAGATATACGGAACTACATCGCCATGATTTCTGACCCTGTATACCTCAAGAAAGCCGATGCCTCTACTACTTATGTTGCTAAAGAGCAATACAATAAGGATATGACGGCGTTAAAGGCTAGCGGTGGTAGCGGTAGCGATTTATCCAACTATTATACCAAGGCGGACGTGGACGCAAAGCTTGCCCAGCTAGACCTGACTAATGTTATAAACACATTAAGAGCTGGCAATGTTGCTGTCGACGACGCTAGCCTTTCAGGGATATTGCTGACGATTGCTAAAAGTACTCTTACTTTTACATCTGATAGAGACATTGTATCTCTGTATCCGCTAGTGTTACCGACATGGGAAGACGGCGATACAGAAGTTCGATTTGAAAATCTATATCGTGGCACTAAATTGCGTATCGACGGAACGGAATATACCGTTAACAATAACGGCATTGTTACATACACATTGCCGACCGATAAGACCAAGGTAAAGGTAGAATATTGTAATGTTTCAGGTGTTCCACTGCCAACTGGTCAAGAATACTACTTACAAAAGGCAGAAGACCCTGACAAGGATGCTATCCCTGAAGTGTTCGCTGCCGATAACGGCACTTGGACATTAAAAGGTAGGACATTAACTTGGGCAACCAAGCCGTATACAAAGGCTACTGCAGCCGCTCCTGCTGGTCTTGTCGCTAAGTTAGATAGCAATGTTGACAGGTTTATCATCGATTGCGACAACGGCACTGGTACGGATAATTTGTTGGCACAATCCAACTCTGAAAGGACAGTACTCAATATTCGTCCGCAAACTATAAAGGTCTTAAACCCAAAATCTAATTTCATATCGTTTGATGTGGCGTTAACAGGGCGAGGGCGTCTCAAGACAGCGTATTATAACGGCACAAACATTATGGGCGATTATAATTTCCCTGGGACTCTTAACTTGTTCGCGAACGGTGATGATCCACGGATAATGGGAATGTAAGGAGAGATTGAATGTGGACATGGCAATTTGGGCTGAACGATATCCTTACAACCGCCACAATAGTAAGTATTGTGTGCGGAGCAGGGTATCGAGTATTAGTCAGCCCTATGAACGATAGGATGAATTCCTTAGTAGAAACTCTTAAAGAGTTAAAAGAAGAAATTAAGTTGAGCCGTGAGCAAAGGTCTAAACAATACTCTGCTCATGTACAACTCAAAGCCAGAGTCGATGGGCTAGAAGACCGCTTTGAAGAGATGAGGGATGACTTACATGAACATATCTCAAAAGGTCGTTAATACTCTAAAAAATTCATACCATTCCATGAGGGTGGCTAATATTCACCCCACTGGAATGTGGGCAACCAGGGCGCTAGTACTTATCATGCTAGTGCCTATTTTATTGGTGGTGGTGGCTTATATCATGGCTTTTGCCGTTGGATATGTATCCGATGACAATCAAAAGCTAATCAGTGTAGGCATTAACTTAATCGACCACATCTTTATTCCAAGTGTTCTAACCGCTTTAGTCGGATTCTTAGCACTATGGATAGATAAGGACGGCGATGGCATTCCTGACAAATTGGAAGAGCCACCTAAGCTACCGATTAATTTAGAAAGGGGGATAACCAATGACAGAGATAACTCTACAGACTCTAAATGATTACTGTATCCGTGCAGTGGGAGCTATTAATAAGCTCTACTTACACTGGTCAGCAGGGCGATATAATCAACAATTCGATGATTATCATATCAATATCGATGGTGATGGTCGGATATATATTGACGGGGAACTCACTGACCATAAGAACCATACTTATATGCGGAATACTGGGGCGGTGGGTATTGCCTTAGATTGTGCCTATGGGGCGACAGGGTGTGATAACTTAGGCGACTATGCTCCGACCGATTCGCAGATTGAAACCCTTGCCCAAGTGGTAGCGGTGCTATGCGTAGATCTAGGGCTACCTTGCGATATTAACCACGTCATGACCCATGCCGAGGCAGCGGACAACATGGACGGCGAATATCCATGCGAGCCTTACGGACCTAACTCCACTTGTGAACGGTGGGATTTATTGGTTATCTACCAAGGAGACCAACCATGGAGCGGTGGAGACATTATCCGCTCTAAAGCAAAATATTACGCAGAACAGTGGGGTTCTAGTATCTAGGGGGTAATCATGTATGACAAATTTAAAGAACTGGTACAAGCGAAACCATACCTCTGTATGGGCGTTATTGTTGTGCTTATTGGCGTCCTTGTTGCTTTCCTGGTCAGTCCGAGCGGACGAGCCGACTCCGACTATAACCGTGCCATTGGTACAGTGGAACGAGCTCAAGAGCAACAACGAAAAAGCATTGACCTTAATCAGGGAATCCAAGATGCCGTTGACAGAAGTATCGACCTTAACCGCCAATCAAGCGAAAGAATTGAGCGAATTGAAAGCTATCAACGAGCAACAATTCAACGAGTTGACGAAAGCCAAAAGCGACTTACAGACGCAGAAGAATTACTTGAACGAAACGAACAAATATTTAGAGACGTTGAAAGCGGACCTCAATCGAAACAGAGCCACGGAGCGACGCCTTGAAAGGCAAAGAAACACATGGGCAGTGGTCGCAGGTGGAATTCTGGTGGCAGGGATACTAAAATAGAATAAACAGATTAGAGCCTATCGAGAAATCGGTAGGCTTTATTTTTTTGGTGTGCAAAATATGGCTATTTTGACACGAATCATTATTTGCTGTTCAAAAAATACAAATTTTACGCAGAATTAAAAAATTTTTAAGAAATTTCTAAAAAGCTCTTGCATTATTCTTGAATGAAGTATATAATGTAATCAAGATAAGGGAATACCTCAAAGGTAAGAGGTTCTGAAAGGAGTTTATCATGGAAAACAAAAGCACTTGGGGCGGAGCAAGAAAAGGGGCAGGCGCTCCTGTTAGATTGGCAGACGCCGATAAAAGAAAAAATAGAGCAATCCCATTCAGTGATAAGGAATGGGCAGAAATTGGTAAGAAAGCAGGTAATGCAATGAGCAAAGCAGAATTAATCAGAAACGCAGTCTTCGCACCTAAAAAAGAAAAGGTTTGGAATATTGCGGTGGGGAATACCGCTTATGCAATCACCGAAGATATGTTCCGTGATTTAACCGATTGCTTTGATGTACATAATGTAATGGATATCCCTGTTTTTGAAAAAGCATGGTTAGAATACGAAGGTGGGGATAAATTACCTGCTATCGATCATATGGAATATTATGCTACTGATTTTGTCGATTGGGTTTTAGTTGAACAAAAATCAGAATATTATAACATCATCGGTTTAACTGATGAAAATGACCAAATCCATGAAGAATACCGCTAAAATGCTTGCGTTCTAAGCAAAATAAAAAATCTCCGCTTATGATTTTATGCGGAGAGTGCAAAAACGCCGTACAGGAGATATATGGGCGATTAAATAAGAAAACCCCTAATCTACTATAAAAAGTTAGTAAATTAGGGGCATTTTTTTTATTATTTTAGTTGCGTAAATCACGATAAAGTGTTATAATATAGACATAGGGAAGGAGGTGATGCCATTGAAGAAGTTAAGGAAGAAAATAAAAAAGTGGCTACCGATAATAACCGCATTTCTCCAACTTGCAATCGCAATAATACAGTTATTAAATCAGTAACCACAGGGGCTCGAAAGAGCCCCAATCTTCCTAACTATTATAACAATGGCGAGCATATGATTTCAAGATTAACTTTAATAATTAGTATTATTGCCTTTGTTTTATCCGTCTATACGCTATTCGTGATACTAGGAGTGCTGTAATGAAACTAGATGATGTAATGACTACGCAAGAGGCTGGCGAAAGATGGAACGTACCAGCTGACTCTATTAAGCAATGTTGTTTAAAGCGATACGCAAAGAAACAATTTACCGATGATGAAGCTAGAAAATCTGGTAAGAATTGGCTAGTAACTCGCCAAGGTATGGAGCGACTTTATGGAAAGATAGATAAATAAGTTTCTTACTCAATACTACACACGTTGAGGCGGTGGCTTTGCTAGTCCAGTCGCTTAGTTACGCAGAAGAGTATAAGTAGTAGATATAAGTATTTTAGGTAGGAGTGTTTATTATGGGTATCGTCTTACAGATCCTAGGTATAGTTATCGCATTAATAGCAGTCACTGTAAGTTGGCAGATTGTGCGTAATACTCATCGGATTGCTTTTCATGGCGAGTCAGCTTGGCGCAAGGCCTTGTTTGATGCGATTGATAATCCGCATTGGTCTGATGGGGATTTAGAAAAGATTCGCAACCGGATGAATTTGAAAATTTTGGCCTTTTATGAACACCGGCAATCTTCTAGTCAATTAGGTGGTGAGTCTTTTCAAGCTTTGCATAGAGAATTGGATCAGTTCCCAGAATTAGATAAGGGAGAAAAATTACTAGATCTGAGGATATTTTTTGAGATCGATCGGTTGCTCACACTCATGCAAGATTCTAAGCTTGAAAATTTACCCTATTCAGAGACAAAGACTTTGCGGCAATTGGTGCGGATGAAACTTAAAAATGACTGGCTTGTATTTAATGGACGGACCAAGGAGTTTAACAATGAAGAAACTATTGAAAAATGGCGGATTTAACTCTTCTGTTCTGTAGTAAGGCTGTATTTATTGGCCCATGAGGCCTATTACTATATTTTTTATTAGGGAGATTCTATGAAACCCGTTTATGCATCTATCGTTAAAATCCTCATGCGGATTATGAACACAACTCTTTTCTTAGTAGGGATTGTCCTCTGTGGAGCTGTTGTGGATACCTTAATAAGTCTAGGGCATACGGCATGGCTAGGCTTTTTTAAGCATGGTGGCTTTTCTGACTTGATCGAAGAGCTCATCACCTTCTTCCTCTACTTCGAATTTTTGGCTCTTATTGTAAAGTACTTTAAGAATAACTACCACTTTCCCCTGGATTTCTTCCTCTACATAGGGATTACAGCAGTAGTAAGGCTTCTAATTGTATCCCATGAGACAGCTCTAGATACCATGACCTGGGCAGCTGCTATTTTAATATTGGTTATTAGTCTAGTTCTAGTAGAGAAATTTGTACATAATGAATGAGATCCTATTGGTCTTTGGATGATACTTCCACTACTAGAACATACCAGGACGGCCTCTTTAGGAGGTCGTTTTTTGTTTGCTTTTATCCCATAAGGCGTATGTACCTGTCTTAACCTTATTTAGGTCATGGATACATAAAAAATAGGAATAGTCTGATTAGAGGTATAAAGGCAAATTTTGTTGTATTCTATAAGTGTGATAGGTATCACTTTTATAGGCTCTAGATGAGGGTATCTCTATCCTGGATTTTGCTTACTTATGATTACCTGTATCTGTGCTCTTATGTAAAAGCGCTAAGCTTAGGAGGTTGCCATGGAAATTCCAATTCGTTATGGTAAGGATGAAGTTATCAATCTAAAGTTGGACCAAAAGAATTTGTTGGGTATTTTTAATCCTAATCAAGTGGAAAAAAAGGATGAGGAAACATTAATTAAGGAAGCCTTAGCCCATCCAGTGCAACAAAAATCCTTTGATGATTTTATCGCTGGTGATGATCCACTGGTTATCATTGTTAATGATGGGACTCGTCCTACACCTACGGCTAAGATCTTGAAGGAAATTTACCCTAAGATTAGAGACCGCAAAAAAACATTTATTATAGCTACCGGCTGTCACAGGGTGGGGAACTTGGAAGAATATCATATGATCTTCTCCAAGGAAATCTACGAAGAAATCGCTGCTAAGGACGAACTTCATAACCACGATGCTAAAAATGACCCTATGACCTACTTGGGGGCTAGTGCCAATGGAACGGAAATGTACCTTAATTCTATCGTAGCAGAAGCTAAGAAGGTTGTTGTTATCGGTTCTGTGGAACCCCATTATTTTGCCGGTTATACAGGCGGTCGTAAGGCCTTTTTGCCAGGGGTAGCTAAGTATGAAACCATCGAACAAAACCATAAACTAGCCTTGTCCCATAAGGCGCAAGCCTTGGCCCTCGCAGGGAATCCAGTTCATGAAGATATGATCGATGCGATGAAAGTTCTCAAAGATATCGACGTATTCTCCATCCAAACCGTATTGGATAGTGAACATGGGGTATACTTCGTTTCTTGTGGGGACCTCTTTGCTAGCTTTGATCAATGCGTAGAAAAGGCCGATGAGGTATTCTGCGTAACCATTCCTAAAAAAGCGGATATCGTTATTTCTGTAGCTCCATATCCTATGGATGTTGACCTCTACCAGGCTCAAAAAGCCTTGGATAATGGCAAATTAGCCTTGGCTCAGGATGGCATCCTCATTATGGTAGCTAAATGCCGCACAGGGATCGGCCCTAAACCATTCTTTAAGCTTATGGCATCAGCTCCAACAGGAGAAGAAGTTTTGAAAAAGATTGATCAAGAATTCCATTTGGGCTACCACAAGGCGGCTAAGATGGCAGAAATTTCTCTGTGGGCACAAACTTGGGCCGTATCTGACTTGTCCGATGAAGATATGAAAGCTGTTCATCTCAAACCATATCATGATTTACAAAAGGCTTTGGATGAAGCCCTAGCTGAAAAAGGGCCAGATGCATTCGTAGTTATCTTGCCATTTGGTTCTATGTCCGTTCCTAAGGAGGCTTAAGTGTGAAAACCCTTTTCTACGACTGTAAAAGAGGCATAAGTGGGGATATGAATATAGGAGCCATGTTGGACTTAGGTGTAGATTTTTCTTATCTAGAATCCCAATTGGCTAGATTAGGTCTTGATCATGAGTATAGCCTGACCTGTCAGGAAGTTTTGAAAGCTGGCATCCGGGCCACTCAATTTGATGTAATTCTGAAAGAGCATCATGACCAAAATCAAGCTAGTAGTCATCATGGCCGCCATTTTAGGGATATCGAAAAGATTATTAGGGAATCCAGCCTCTCGGACTTTGTTGTAGATAAGGCCTTAGAAATATTTGCCCTTATAGCTCAGGCGGAGGGGCATGTACATGGTAAGGACCCTCTAGAAGTCCACTTCCATGAGGTTGGTGCTATTGATTCTATCGTGGATATTGTAGGTGCCTGTATTTGTTACGAAGCCTTAGGTAAGCCAAAGATCGTGGCTACATCAGTTGCCCTAGGTGGCGGCAATGTGACCTGTGCCCATGGGACCCTTCCTGTGCCTGCACCAGCTGTTGTAGAACTAGCTAAGGGTCTGCCCGTGACACTGGGAGGCGCTGATTTTGAACAAACTACGCCAACTGGTATGGCAATTATTAAGTGTTTAGCTAGTGATTTTGTGGACACCTTTTCGGGGCGTATTGATAGGGTGGCTTATGGTGCTGGTAAGAAAGACGCTAACTTCCCTAATGCCCTTCGGGTCATGGCCTGCCAAGAGGGCTTAGGTCATAGGACTAGTAAGGTGAGCCAACAGTATATGGTGGAAACTAATATTGATGACATGGACGGAGAGTCCCTATCCTTTGCTTGCCAAGAACTACTTAAAGGAGGGGCACTAGATGTCTTTACTACAGCCATTGGTATGAAGAAAGGACGGCCTGCTTGTAAACTCAGTCTTCTTTGTAGGGAAGAGGACTTAGAATGTTTAGAAAGGTTGGTCTTTATTCATACGACCGCCATTGGTCTACGGACTTATGAGGTGAAAAAGCGGGAGTTAAAAAGAGAAGTTCAAAGGGTAGGAACCATATATGGTCCTATAGGGCTTAAGGTGACTTATCTAGATGAGACGCCGCTTAGGGTGAAGGCGGAATTTGATGATTGTCGAGCCAGTGCCTTAGCTCATGGTGTAAGCTTACAAGCAGTGAGAGACGAAGCGATAGAGACATGGAAGCAATTGAAGAAGTAAAAAAGGGCATAGAAGGATTAGAAAAGTTAGCCGTAGCCTTTTCGGGAGGAGTGGACTCCTCCTTATTGGTTTATCTAGCCCATCAGATCTTAGGGGATAAGATGGTGGCGATGACTATGCGATCCCCTTATATTTCTGGGCGGGAGATTAGAGAGGCAATTGAATTTGCCAAGACCTATGGTATTCCTCATGAAATCATTGATGTGACCGTGGATGATGCGGTCAAAACCAATCCAGAGGACCGCTGTTACCTGTGTAAAAAGGCTGTTTTTACTAAGCTTATAGAAGTGGGAAAGCAAATGGGTTTTTCTCACTTTGCTGATGGTACAAATCATGATGATTTAGGAGAGTATCGTCCTGGCCTTAGAGCCTTGAAGGAATTGGGAGTTATTTCTCCTCTTGCAGTTCTGAGGAAGCATCAAATACGGTATTATTCTAAAGAGTTGGGCCTGCCTACAGGGGATAAACCCTCTTATGCCTGCCTTTTGACTCGTTTGCCACACGACTATAAGTTTACCCAGGCTGATTTAGAGACCATAGAATGGGCGGAAAATCTCTTGATAGCCTATGGGTACGCTAATGTGAGGGGCCGTTATGATGGAGCTAATTTAAGGATTGAGTTGCCCTATGACTCAATGTCCGAGTTGTTAAAGGACCCTGCTTTCAAAGAGCTTATTAAAAGCTTGGACAGCCGTATAAAAGGGCAGATTAGCCTAGACCTAAGAGGATTGAGAAAGGATGTGTTGGCATGAGAGAAAGGGAGATTTTCCAACTCGTTGAGGCGATTCAAAAGCATGAGCTATCTAACGATCAAGCCTATCAAATCTTGAAGGACTATCCCTTCAAGGATATTGGTTGTGCTAAAGTTGATACCCAACGGGAAAGTCGAACAGGCTATCCAGAGGTCATCTTTGGTCAGGGTAAGAGCCCGGGAGAAATCTTATCCATTACTAAATGTATGGCAGAAGTGGGACAGAATATACTAATTACGCGGACCAATAGAGAGGTCTATGACTTACTTAAAGAACGTCTAGGAGACATATCTATTTCTTATAATGATCGGGGGCATACCATTTCTATCTTGTTGACCGAGCCAGAAGAAACGGATTCGATGATTGCTATTGTATCCGCCGGTACAGCTGACAATGGGGTAGTAGAGGAAGCCTATGAAACAGCTCGTATTTTGGGTAACCGCGTGGAGAAGATTACTGATGTGGGCGTAGCTGGTATCCATCGCCTTTTCGCTAACTTAGACCGAATACGCCAGGCTAAGGTCATCATTGCGGTAGCCGGTATGGAAGGGGCTTTACCTAGTGTCGTGGCGGGTTTGGTGGCGGCGCCTGTTATTGCTGTCCCTACATCGGTAGGCTATGGGGCCAACTTG
>ERZ773046.75-NODE-75-length-66722-cov-11.405628_pt1 | contig 66722 bp, 51 predicted proteins | sample MGYA00580634_ERZ773046 | MGnify/ENA primary metagenome ERZ773046 (study PRJEB29015, sample SAMEA2738127) | human oral metagenome | biome: human oral; feature: human-associated habitat; material: saliva | place: China | collected 2159 ... | reverse complement strand
CGGTCGCGCCGATGGTACTGTCCACAAGACGGGAGAGTAGGTCGCCGCCTTTTTTCAATAAGAGAGACTCCTATCAGAGCAATCATCTGATGGGAGTCTCTTTTTTGTGTTTGAGGCAGAGGCTCGCGGATTTACTTTTCTAAGTGGAGAAGCTGGGCTGAAGAGGATTGGAATAATCTGCTGTATTGTTGTTTTTGATTGAGATACTTTTAATTATTCCAAAAAATGAGGAGGGATGAGACTGTTTCATTTGGTGAGCTGTTTTAGTCTGTGTAAATTTGCAGGCACTAAACATGATAAATATTTAAAGAAACATGAAGAGAAAAGTATTTTTGGCAGCGGCGGTGGTTGCTGCTGGGTTCGCACTGACATCCTGCGGAACAACGAGTAGCGCTGCGCTTTCTAATATCCTTGGCGGAACGACAACTACAACGAATAATAGTGAGAAAAGCGGAGCTACTACTGGCTTGTTTGGTAATATCCTCAGTTCTTTTTTAGGCAACAAGGCGGTAACAGAAGAAGACCTGTATGGCACTTGGAAGTACACTGGTACCGATTGCGTTTTTGAAACGGAGAATCTCTTGAAGAAGGCCGGAGGTGCTGTGGCTGCCAATAAAATTGAGAGCGAAATCAATGAAAAGTTGAGCACGGTAGGTATTAAGCCAGGATCTTGTACGTTCACGTTTAATAAGGACAAGACGTTTAAGGCCAATGTTGGCGGCCGCAATCTCAGTGGTACTTACGTTCTTGATAGCAAGAACAAAACGATCAAGTTTTCTACGCTTTTTGGCCTTGGCTCTATGACTGCAAACGTAGCTAAGAGCAACGGCAAAATCAGTTTGCTGTTTGATAGCGATCGCCTTCTCAAACTTGCCGCCCTCCTCGGCTCAGCCTCTGGGAATACTACCCTCTCCACGCTTTCTAAGCTCGCAGGGAGTTACGATGGTATGAAGCTCGGTCTCCAAATGGAGAAGTAAAAGATACCGTTATATCTGTATAAAAGAACAAGGAAGAAGTCCATGTCGACTCCGCTCCTTGTTCTTTTTTGTTATAGATGTCTGATAAACTTCAAAATAAAAGAGTAAATGGATATCTACATTAGTAGTAGTGCGGGTTTATCCTTGTCCTTGTTTCTGAAGGATTTCTTTTAGTTTTGTATCAAATATTTTAGTTTTCTTTGGTTATATTGAAAGAAAAAAATATCTTTGCGATATGAGCGTGTTATATGCTCATATATTTTGGTAAAAGAGGCGTTATGCCCTATTCTTGTATGTACGAAGCCTGAGAAACTTCCAAATAATGTGACAAGAAAGGTCGTAATGGTCTCCACGCATATAGCGTGGGGCTGTTATTCCCACATCTGTCACAAAAAGGTTTTCTCAGGGCCAGTACATTAGGACGTGGAGCATACAGTTCCACGCTTCTTGCATGTTAACTTAAGCGGTCTATAGGAACTGTACGACCTAGAGAAATATATTATGGCTATTTCAATGATTGAACCCCGTAGTTCTTGGTATGACATTATCAACGAACAGGGGAAAAAGGTAAAAACATTATCGCAAACTATTGGTGAAGTGGTGGGTTATGGTCCACACTTCTTTATAGTTAGACGTAGCTCTTGGTACGACCTCTACGATGAAAGTGGCAAAAAGTACAAAACGCTAAGTGAGACAATTGGTATTGTTGTCAGTGTTACAGGCGACACTTTCGTTGTGCGGCGTAGCTCATGGCTAGACACCTATGATCGCTTCGGGAAGAAGATAAACACACGTTCTGCACGTTAAATCCATTCTTTATCCTCCAATTCATAATTTTGAATTGGAGGATAAAATAAAACATCATTATGGAATCATCAACAAACATATCAACACTGTTGGCAGGAAAGTCAATCAGTGTGCCTAACTATCAACGAGCTTATTCCTGGGATACAGATCTCTCAAACAAAAGCCCAAAACAAGTCAACACATTCCTGTCAGACATACAAGATTATGTAAACAGCCACTCCTCTACAGCATACTATTTCGGTCACTTTCTTTTTGAGGAGAAAGGAGAAAACAAGTATGCTATTATAGATGGACAACAACGATTGACAACAACCGTTATATTTCTGTCTGCCCTCTATAAACGATTGAAAGAGATTAGAAGCATTGTAAAGGTAGAAGATTTCGATGATGACTTGTATATAGCCTATTGTAACACCATTAAACAGAGAAGTAAATATCGCTTTTCAACAGTGGATTATGACAATCAGATGTTCCGTGACTATATCATAGACCAAACGTCCACTGATCGTAGTGAAATAGACACTCTTTCAAAAGCGAGAATTGCGGATGCATTTGATTATTTTAAAGCACGCCTCGCAGACATCGAAGAGAAAGATCTCTTAGCTCTTCTCAACGCCATCACCCATGCTGCATGCACTACGCATGTGGTAAAGGATGCCGCCGAGGCTGTACAGATGTTTATCTTTCAAAACAATCGTGGGAAGAAACCTACCAAATTGGAAATCATTAAGGCTCAGTTTATGTATCATATACATTTACATGTGCCAGCTGAAGAAACAGAATCTATATTGGCAGACACAACAGAAAGATTTGAGCATATCTATAAATCAATTAGTCTAATAGAGAACTATCTCGATGAAGATAATATTCTGAATTATACCGTCAAGATTTATAGAAATAATTTGGACGATATCAGTTCCACAGACTTCGTAAATGAAAATTTAAATAAAGCCGATAGTATTGCTTTTATACGTGACTTCACACGTTTATTGGCTTCTTGCTTTACCCAAGCAGCTAAATTCCTCCAGCAAGAAAGAGGAAATATAGTCTATCATGCTTTGTTGGTGTCGGCAGACAAAGGTATCATGTTCCCATTTGTCATTAAAGCCATGCGTAATGGTATGGAACAAGATGGACTAAACCTATTGGCAAAATCTCTGGAACAAATATTCTTGCGCAATCGTATTATCGGTACTCGTGCTAATTTACTGTGGCGTCTCAATAAATGCTATCAGGAAATGGGATCTAATGCCATGACGGTTGTCAATCATATTGAATGGATGAAAAATCGAAATGATTGGTGGGGATATTGGAATAATGAAGAGCTTGCTCGTTGCCTCAATATGGGGATGAATCATCAAACCGCAAAGTTTCTCTTATGGAAATACGAAAACTATCTGATAGCCAGCGGAAAGTCTGGTTATAGTCCTGTCAGATATGACAGCATTGAGACTCCACACCTCGAGCACATCGCACCACAAACCGAAAATAAAGAAGCTGATAATGGTTATTGCCCTTATGATGAAGACTTCTATAACCGATATTTGGAATGTTTGGGCAACTACTTGCTGCTGTCTGGCAGTCATAATATGTCATTGAGCAATGGTAGATTTCAGATAAAGCGTGAAAGCTATACACACTTACAACAGCAGTTGGAAGTTCAGCGAATGACGGAGCAAGACCAACTTTGGGATAAAGATAAAATCCGCCAGCGTCACACAAAGATCGTTGATTACTTAATGCAAATACTTTAACCATAAATTTTATGAGTAACAAATTAGAAAAGGCTATTGAATGGTGTATCTTTCAAAGTCGATGGCTTCAAGTTCCTGTGTATCTTGGTATGTGCGTAGTGATGGGAATGTATTCTTACGTTTTTTGTAAAGAAGTCGTACATAGCTTGATACATATAGGGACTTTCACAGAAGAAACCATGCTTATGCTTGCCATAGGTATTGTGGATGTTTCTATGGTTTTGAATTTAATCATCGTCTGCGTAATTGGTGGATACTGGTCGTTTGTCAGCAGATTGGAGATTATCGAGAAGGACAAGGATAGTAATCAGTTTGGTTATCTTGGTAAGATAAATCCCAATGCCTTAAAGCACAAGCTGATGATATCGCTCATTAGTATTTCTGCCGTCCATTTGTTGGAAACATTTGTAGCCGAGAATATTGACACACAACACACGATTATGCAAATCAGTATTCATGTCGTATTCGTTTTATCCGCTTTGGGTATTACATACATGGATAAAATAGGGCATGCAGAACATTAAATAACGGATAGAGAGGAATGTTCGGGTGGAAGAAAAAGTAAACGTTTATAGCTATATTTCTGCCATTCGTTTTATCTCATTTCTTCTCCATGGGTCAATCCGTATCCTTTGAACTCTTCAGACCAGTAATTTTACCACAACTTTGTGTTCCGATTTTTATTCCATTCTGCAATATTAGGCAAACTAAAAGGGATAGTTACTATCGTGTAACTATCCCTTGCTTTTATCTTTCTTCGCTATGAAGCGATGGGGTTGGCTTACATCATGCCGCCCATGCCGGGAGCGGGCATTACGGGAGCAGGATTTTCCTCCTTCTTGTCGCAGATGACACACTCGGTGGTGAGGAACATACCAGCAACAGAAGCAGCGTTCTCAAGTGCAACGCGAGCCACCTTTGCGGGGTCAACAACACCAGCAGCGCGGAGGTCTTCGTACTTCTCGGTCTTGGCGTTGTAGCCATAGTTGCCCTCGCCCTCGCGAACGTTGTTTACAACCACAGCACCCTCGATGCCAGCATTGTAGCAAATCTGGCGGAGCGGTTCTTCAATAGCGCGACGGATGATAGCGATACCCGTCTGTTCGTCCTGGTTGTCGCCTTTCAGATCGTCGAGAGCCTTCTGTGCGCGGATGTAGCTCACGCCACCACCCGTCACGATGCCTTCCTCGATAGCAGCACGCGTAGCGCAGAGAGCATCGTCGCAGCGGTCTTTCTTCTCCTTCTGTTCAGTTTCAGACGCAGCACCCACCTCGAGCACGCAAACACCACCGCTCAGTTTTGCAAGGCGTTCCTGGAGTTTCTCCTTGTCGTAAGAAGAAGTGCTGTTTGCAATCTCATTCTTGATTTGGTTGATACGATCCTGAATCAGGCTCTTCTGACCTGCACCGTTCACGATGGTCGTGTTCTCCTTAGAGATTGTCACCTTATCGGCAGAACCGAGCATTTCGAGCGTAGTCTGTTCGAGCTTCAAGCCCTTCTCTTCGCTCACAACAACGCCACCCGTCAGCACAGCGATGTCCTCCAGCATGGCCTTGCGGCGATCGCCGAAGCCAGGAGCTTTCACAGCGCAGATCTTCAAGCTACCACGCAGGCGATTTACTACGAGCGTAGTCAGTGCCTCGCTGTCCACATCCTCAGCAATAACGAGGAGAGGACGGCCGCTTTGTGCTGCTGGTTCGAGCACGGGGAGGAAATCCTTCAAGTTAGAAATCTTCTTATCGTAGATGAGAATGTACGGCTTCTCCATGTCGCACTGCATCTTTTCAGAATCGGTTACGAAGTAGGGAGAGAGGTAACCGCGGTCGAACTGCATACCTTCCACAGTCTTGAGCACCGTGTCGCGACCCTTTGCGTCCTCAATGGTGATAACGCCGTTTACGCTGACAGCGCGCATACCATCGGCGATGAGCTTACCAATTTCGGCATCATTGTTAGCAGAGATGCTTGCCACCTGCTCAATCTTCTCGTAGCTTTCGCCCACTTGTTCAGCCTGTGCCTTAATGCCTTCTACCACTTTTGCCACAGCCTTGTCCATACCGCGCTTTAGGTCGAGCGGGTTAGCACCAGCTGCCACATTTTTCATACCCTCTGTCAGGATGGCCTGCGTCAGGACGGTAGCAGTCGTAGTACCATCGCCGGCATCGTCGCCCGTCTTGCTCGCAACGCTCTTCACGAGCTGTGCGCCAGCATTCTCGAAACTGTCTTCCAGTTCGATTTCTTTTGCCACTGTAACGCCATCTTTCGTGATGCGCGGAGCACCGAATTTTTTGTCGATCACCACATTGCGACCTTTAGGGCCGAGAGTTACTTTCACTGCGTTTGCCAAAGCGTTAGCACCTTCGCGGAGCGCTTCGCGCGCATCCACATTGTATCTGATATCTTTTGCCATGATAAATCTTTATTTTGAAATGTGTAATGTTAGTTCTTGAAAACGATTATTTCACTACTGCCAAAACGTCACTCTGACGCATGATGAGGAAATTTTCGCCGTCCAGTTCCACTTCCGTACCGCTATATTTTCCATAGAGTACCTTATCGCCCACTTTCAGAACCATTTCCTCGTCTTTTGTGCCTTGCCCAACGGCCAGCACCTTACCTTCGATGGGACGTTCTTTCTTTGCGGTGTCGGGGATGATAATGCCGCCGGCTGTTTTCTCTTCAGCCTCTTGTGGCTGCACCAGAACTCTGTCTGCTAATGGTTGAATGTTCATAATACTTGTATTTTAGTTTTGATTATTTACGTATTTGTTTGCGACAAAGCCTTTATACTAAAAGCGTGCCAAAGATAGAAAAAAAGAAGATGGATTTAGAAGAAACGAGGGAAAAGCTATGTTGTGTACCATCAGAAAGGCAATGTTCGGTCGTAAAAAACTCTGAGTCGCAGCTCCTTTATCCCTGCAGCTGGATTTTCGTATGGTAACTCACGCCTCTGGGGACAGTGGACAAAAACTGTTGCTTCTATTTTCACTCCTACCTGTAAAAAAAATCATATTTGTTGTCACAGCATTGTCATGTTGTTGTAGCGCGTTCAATTCTTACTTTTTCAGTTTGTTATGCTCAAACTATTCTCGCAGTTCTGGGATTAGTGTACAAATATTTGAAATACATTTCAGATAGTCTACTTTTGCTTCATTTGATTTCACTATTCCCTTCGCTCTTTGACATACTGATACACAACGGAAACGGAAAACTCCTCTGATATTTGGAATTGTTGACGGACAATTGTATATTTGCAGAAAACAGAAGGCAAGAATATGACACAGATATTGGTAACACTTGACGAAGACTCTACCGCACAGAGCATACGACGCGCAATAAGCATGCTTCGTGGCGTGGCTTCCACTTCTATCTATAAAGGAGAGGAGCAGGCACGCAAGGCGTATGTGAAGAAAACACTGACACGCGCCGTTGACGAATTGAAGACAGCGAAGGAAAAAGACACGAAAATGCAGACGGCTGAAGATTTCATCAAGGAACTTGAAGATGGCGTATGACTGTGGAGATTTATCTTGGCGAGGAGTTTAAGCGACAGTTTAAGCGATTGGCGAAGAAATACCATTTGCTCACAAACGACTTCAAGGTTTTTATGCAAGCCATGGAAACTGACCCTATGCAAGGGGTAGACCTTGGCAATGGCATGCGCAAGGTGAGGATGACTATTGCATCGAAAGGTAAAGGTAAGAGTAGCGGTGCAAGAGTGATAACCTATCATGTGGTTCTTACGCACGAGCATATTGAAGTCAATCTGCTCACCATTTATGACAAGAGCGAACTCGCCAACGTTTCTGATAGCTATCTCAAGAGTTTGCTGACCGAGCTGCTCTGACCTCAGAACTTTTTATAAGAATAAGACTAACTGGATTACATTTTGGTAGGAAAATGAATCGAATCCAAATTTCAATAGCAATTGTAGGGATAGCGGAAGTATGCGAGAGTATTTAATGTTATCCCGAATTGGGATTATTATCACTCCTACCAAGAAAAACTTATTTTTGTTGTCACCTTGTTGTCACGCTCTCAATCCATATATTTTCAGTTAGTTATGCTCAAGGTGTGACAACGTGACGACATGACAACGAAAAAATAAACAGTGGAGAGGAGTATGTTTCCTCTTAATTGCTTCCTTATTGTGTCAGCTGACGCAATAAGGAAGCCAGCCGACACAATAAGGCTGTCAGCTGACAACCTTATTCAGTACAGAACACTAAATATTTACTGTTAATTCCCTTGTCCACCATTGCTTGTGAGAGGAAAGGAAGTATAAGCTGAATGATGCAGCCGGCAATCAAGCCAAAGATAAGCTGCAAACCGAGCGACTTGAACGGCAGTAGATATTTTGCGAATGAAAATAGACTTTCCCGTAGTATTTAGCTATCATCCGCAAGCAAGATGGTCCGCAATCGGCAGCTTCTTGTTGTTGGTAGTGGGGAAAAGATTTCAATGACATTCAATTTCTATTTTTTCGGTTGTCGGCTGAAGTGATAGACGGCATGTAGCATAAGGTAGTTTGGAAGTGATCGATTCCATGTTACTGTTCTTCCTTGTGCGTTGATGACATACTGGGTTGAAGACAAATGATGCAGCAAGTCAAAGGCTTCAGCACTTATGACGAACGTACCTTTCATGAAGGGCTGGCTAATGGAGGCGTTCATCACGAAATCATTTCTGTTGATGTCTTTGCTACCATATCCTTGGCGGCTATACATGTTACCATCCACTATAATTGACGTTCTTATAACGGGTACGGTATAGCGTGCTGCTATGCCGTACTGATAATCGAAAGTATTAAGTATGGAAAAGTTACGCATCTTGCCCTCAGAGTGCCGCCAGCGGAAGTCGCCGTTTACTCTTATGCTGAAATCTTTATATTGATATTGCAGCCAAACCCCGTCGTGTAAGGTTAGCGTATTGACAGCATTGGGCGTACTTTCCGTCATGCCGGTTTGCATCACATGGTCAATGGAATGGTGGTAAGCGGCATCAAGATCCGTCTGCCAAGACCAATATTGTCGTTTGTCAAGGAAACGGGTGAAGTCAAATCGGATCGAGGCGTTATAAGCTCCACGCACGTTCTTGGGCTGATAGGTGTATTGAGAGTTTTTCGGATTGAATATTACTGATTGTGCCACTTGTCGGTGGTAGTAGCTGAAATTTCCATTGAGGTGGTATTGTTGTCCCTTCCGCTTGCTTTCCCAGTCGGTAAAGTTAATGCTGAACGTTGTAGATGCAGAACCTTTTAAGTGGGGATTCCCGAGTTTTACAATCTGTGGTGTAGCATCGTCCTTGTAGTTAAGCAAATCGAAGATGGAGGCGGGGCTCTGATTATATCCCAGCTGGAAACTCAATTGTTCACCTTGTTTTTTTGTTGGAAGAATCTTGAAGCTGAACGAGGGGGAAAAGCTATAGCTTATACGCTTCTTTTCCTGCGTAATATTGTTGCGACTGTACGATAGATGCTTTGAACTTAACATGTTGGAAAAGACAAAGTTCCAAGAAATATACTCCATCTTCATGTATTTTCCCGGAATAAATTTCTTCCATCTTAAAAAGAAAGTCGGTACGTTGTAAAATTCTCGAAAATTGCTTTCATAGGAGTTTCCGGGGTCGGTAATAGCTACCAAGGCATCCAATTGAGAGGGTAGAGCAAGCGTGTCGGGATGATATAGATTATCGCGCTCATACTTTTTGGTATACTCTTGACGATCCTGTATCTCCAACCGAAGGTTCTTATTCAGCTCTCTATTCCAAAAAAGATGGACATTTGCGGAGGTTTCTCTGTGGTGATAGTCGTTGGCATTGTACTGTGTGTGGATTGACGGATTCATAAACTGTTCGGTAATGAAGCCTCGAGCTGTTTCGTTCTTGTCTTCGTACTGTTTGAAGCCGTATGCAAAATCCAATGAGCGAAGAAAATTATCGATTTTCGGGAAGATCATTCCGCCTATATTCAAGCGATAAGAATAGCCATCATTATAGCCGGTGCTGCGCAAACGAGTGTTGATGTTATCAAGGAAATCTTCTGAAATGGACATGCTATTACCTTTGTATTTATTATAAACAAATTCCACACCTGAATCAGTATAGATTTTTTTCGGAATAGTCAGCTTGAAACTGTTTTTCACCAAGAGACGGTTTTCGTATGATGTTCTGAATGTTTTGACAGTGGAATATGGTCTACTTCCATCTAAAAATAATTCTCGGCGTTGAACAGTTTCTTCATAGTCTTTCGAAGCTAAAAAATCAACCATGAAGTTTTCTTTTACATTACCATCCTTCGACTGATAGTCCACTTCACCGGCTACGCTTTTGGTCGTAAGTTGAGAGCGTGGCATTTCTTCCGGTTTCCAACTGCTTGATTCTCCGATATGTCGTTTTTCATTCACATTGTTTGCGTTCGCCAAAAATGTAAATCTGACTTTATCTATATAGTTCAGTAAGAACACGCGTCCAAGCCAGTGTTCTTTTGTGCCTCCAGCCACTTCTGCATTACCAATATAACCTTTTCGGTAAGCATCTTTGAGATTTATGTCCATGACGTATGTCTTTGGATCTATCTCGTACCCAACGGCTCGGCTGCGGTCACTCTCTTTTTCATAAACCTTCAAATTTTTCACGGTATAATAGGGAAGATTGTCGAGTAATACTTTGCTGTTTCCACCAAAAAATGAGCGTGAACCTAAAAGCAATTCGTCAACTTTACGCCCGTTGACGAATATTTCACCATCATCGTTCATGGTAACTCCGGGCATTTGTCGAATCAAGTCGTCAAGCATGGAGCCTTCCGGCAACTTAAAGGCCGACGCATCGTAGACCAAGGTGTCACCTTTATAAAACATTTTGAGTTTTGTGGCTGTGACAGTAGCCATACCAAGTGTTTTCTCACGAATGCGGCGTAGTTCGAGCGGTTTATCCAATCCCCATGCATCATCTATTTCTGCTTTGACGGAAAGGGTTTGCCAAGCATCTGAATATCCGTCGAGGGTTGCCCGAATCAGATAGGTGGAGGTCTTCTTGGGCAGTTTGATGCAGAAGTCGGCACTGCCCCAACGTTTCCCTTCAGATTTATTCAGAGTGACTTTAATGGAATCTTGCACGATAACACTGTCTGTGGTAAGCAACGTTACGCGAGCTTTTTCGAGTGGAGTTTTTAAGAATCCATCGCGCACTGACCCAAAGATGAGCTGTTGGGCAGAAGATGCTATGAAGAATATACATAAGAGTAACGTGAGCCAGAAACGTTTCATAATTTCGGTTAAACTTGTATATTAAAGGGGATTTATTCTATATGTCGCAAATATAAAGAGTTCTTTTTTATTATGCAACAATTTATAAAAAGAAATTAACAAGAGGAAACTTTAGAGCAATTTATATTTATTTTAGAGTTTTCGGGTCTAATTTGTTTGATTTTACAGCTCTCTCCCTCAACAACACCTTAAAAACACAGCATTATATTAAGTGTTATTGATTGTCAGGAAGTAAGAGCTAATAGTGTCGTTGGGAACATCATATTGAACGGTAGAAAAACCTTTTGATGGGAAAGAATAAACGTCCTGTTTTTCGGCAAATGTTAGGGAAGTGAAGAAAGGGGGTAGTGTGCAGATAGTCTTTATTCCTTTGTCTGTGTAGCGTTTTTTTCTTGTCTGATTTATGCTTATTTTTGCAAATAATAAAATTGAATACGATATGGACAATAGAATGAAAGATTACCTTCCACCTATGGATACAGAAAAGCTCAATGCGCTTTTCGAGATAGAAAATGCCTTCAAAGCTGGTAAACTGTCGGCTGCCGAAGCCCAACAGCAGATCAAAGAACGTGTGGGAAAAGTTAGTGCCTATCATGTGGCTTACATAGAACAAACGATGACGGAAGAAAGCAGCGATGAATGTATCCGCGAGGATGTGCATTCCGTGATAGATATGCTGGGCGATGCCATCGACAATAGTTTGCCCAATCTTCCAGCCGACCACCCCATCATGCACTATCTCAAAGAGAACGGAGAGATGAAGCGTTTGCTCTTGGCGGTGGAGGATTTGGTGCAATATCCCATGATTAAAAACCAATGGTTAGAGCTCTACGAGAAAATCAGTCAATACCCCTTACACTACAAGCGCAAGCAAAATCAGCTCTACCCCGTGCTTGAGCAGAAAGGTTTTACCCGCCCCACGACCACGATGTGGACTTTCGATGACATGGTGCGCGATGAAATCAGAGAAGCCGAACGCCTGCTACGCGAGGACAACGAAGATGCTTTCATCAAGCAGCAAGAACGCGTGCTGCTATACGCGCGCGATTTGATGCAGAAGGAAGAGTTCATCCTCTATCCCACATCTCTCGCGCTCATCAGTGCTGAAGAATTTGAAGACATGAAGAGTGGCGATCAGGAAATTGGCTTTGCCTTTTTCGAGGTGGAGCATACCGCTGCCGAAGTGAAGCCGCAAGCTGCCCCCGCTGCTCACAACGATTTTGCCAATGACCTGCAAGCCCTGCTCGCTAAGTATGGTTATGCTGACAAAGGCAACAACATCCTGGACGTTGCAACGGGAAAACTCACCCTGGAGCAGGTGAATCTGATCTACAAGCACCTGCCTATCGACATCTCCTTTGTGGACGAGAACGAACTCGTTTGTTTCTATTCCGACACCGACCACCGCATTTTCCCGCGTAGTAAGAACGTCATCGGGCGCGAAGTGATGAATTGCCATCCGCGCAAGAGTGCCCACATCGTTCGCGAAGTGATCGACAAACTCAGAAGTGGCGAGCAGGACAAGGCCGAATTCTGGATCAATAAGCCAGGATTGTTCATCTATATTATATATGTGGCTGTGCACGACAAGGAGGGCAACTTCCGCGGTGTACTCGAAATGATGCAGGATTGCACACACATCCGCGCTTTGGAAGGTTCGCAAACGCTGCTCACCTGGAGCAATGGCGATGCCCCAGCAGCTGCCGAAGCACCCACCCAAGTTGAGACGGAACAAACCGAAGCGGCCGAAACGCAAGCCGTGACGGAGATCACGCCACAAACGCGCCTGAAAGATCTCCTTGCGCAATATCCCGCGCTCAAAAGTCGTTTGCCCGAATTGGATTCCAAATTCAAAATGCTCAATACGCCGCTTGGTCGGCTCATGATAGGAAAAGTGGACATACAAGCCATGAGCGACCGCACAGGTATGCCGCTCGAACAGCTCATCGAAGGGATAAAGAAACTCATTCGCTGATTTCTTGTAAGAATCATATTGTAAAACTTCTTCCGCCTATGGACGTGCCTCCCCGCATCTCCATAGGCGTTTTTCTTCTTCCCAGATAGAGCCAGCGCGACAAAACTTCTTTTGGTAGGCTGCCTCGATGGGATATCGTCCAACTCAGTGGCTCATATCGGTTCCAAGGTGCTAATCCGCGGCGGGTATACTTTCTTATTTTGTAGTTTTATGCTATCTTCGCCGAAAATGACAAAATAGAAAGATATGACAACAATACAAATCCCTTCACTGGAGAAAATGCCGCAAGCAGTTGAGCAGTTTATCGCCGCTATGGCAGATCGAAAAGTCTTTGCCTTTTATGGAAAAATGGGGGCAGGGAAGACCACGTTTATCAAAGAACTCTGCAACGCGCTCGGTACGGACGACGAGGTGAATTCTCCCACCTTTGCCATCGTCAATGAATATGCCACGCCGCAAGGTCCTATCTTCCATTTCGATTTCTATCGCATCAAGAAAGAAGAAGAGGTCTACGACATCGGCTATGAAGACTATGTTTATTCGGGCAACCTCTGTTTCATGGAATGGCCCGAACTCATCGAAGATATGCTCCCCGAGGATGCCGTGCGCGTCAATATCGTGGAAAACGAGGACGGCACTCGCACGCTGACAATGGACGATCCGCAATAATCTCGCACATATCCCCAAAAGTAACGCATAAACATGAAAACACTTTCCGCCTTTTTCCTGGCCCTACTCATTGGTCTCCCAACCAGTGCGCAGAATTTCCGCCAACTGCGCGACGTGAAGGTGAACGAAACCTCCCTCGACCTTTCTAAAACCAACTGCACGGTGATTCCCCGCAACGCCATGCACTCGCGCTATCGGCTGCGATCGCTCGTTTTGCCGTTGCAGCTCGACTCCGTGGGCAGCCAAGCCTTCTTTGCCTGCAAGGGTATCGGCGGACGCTTGCGTTTCCCCGCCACTACCCGCGTGATAGAGGCTTCAGCGTTCAACGGTTGCAGCAAATTGCGCGAACTCTCCTTTGAGGGAACTACGCGCCTCGCTCCTTTTGCCTTTGCCAATTGCAGCGGCCTCCGCACTGTGCGCCTCTCGGCCCTTGTGCCACCCGTTTGCGCCGACAATGCCTTCGACGGTATCGACCTCCGCCGCGTGGAACTCATTGTTCCGGAGCGGGCTCGCAAGGACTACCGCCGCGCACCAGGCTGGCGACATTTCTTTGGCAAAAAGGAAAAGGCAAACGTGTGCCGTCCCGAGGAGATTCTCGTCCCCAAACCGCTCACGCTGGAGGTGTTTCCCGAAGAAACCTTTGAGGAAGCAGCGGAGAGCAGCGGCAAGCGGAAGCGCATTCGCCATCGCCCCCTCTGTTGGGCCGATGTGATTGGCGTGGAAGCCCCTCAGGAATTGAACAACGAGAAGTTGCAAGCTGAGCGCATACTCACAGAGCGCACGGCCTATATGAAAGTGCGTCGCAAAACAGGTCCGACCATTCAGCTCCAACTCGACGCCTCTCTTCCCAACGATGAAGCCTATACCTTGGATGTTTCTAAAAAAGGCGTAGTGCTCAAAGGCAAGACATCCGCCGGTGTGTTCCGCGGACTGATGACGCTCGAGCAGCTCTGCATCGGTAACGGCTCAGGGGCGCGCTCTGAGAAAATCCCCGCCTTGCACATTGCCGACCAACCACGCACGCAGATCCGCGAATTGATGGTCGACCCCGTGCGCCATTTCATTCCCTTTGCCGACTTGAAGGCCTTTGTCGTGGAAATGGCGCGCTATAAATACAATGCGCTGCACCTCCATTTGGTGGACGACCAAGGCTGGCGCATCGAAATCAAGAAGTATCCGCAGCTCACGCAGAAAGCCTCCGACCGTGTGGGTATGGACGATATGCCCGAGCGCATTAGTGGTTTCTACACCCAGGCTCAGATGCGCGAACTCGTCCGCTTTGCCGCGCAGTATCACGTTATGATTATCCCCGAGATAGAACTACCGGGGCATGAGGTGGCTGCCGTCCATTGTTTCCCGCAACTGTCGTGTGCCAAGAAGCCCGTCCCCATTCGCTTGACGTGTGGCGTGAGCAACGAATTGCTCTGTCCCGCCGAACCCTTCGTCTATGAATTTCTCGACAATGTCCTTACGGAGTTGGCCGATGTATTTCCAGCTCCTTATGTCCATCTGGGAGGCGACGAAGCCGGTCAGCCACCTTTGGGCGCATGGAGCGATTGCCCCGCTTGTCAGGAGCTGAAGCGCAAAGAAGGATTTACGGAAAACTGGCAGTTGCAGCAGTATCTCTTCGACCGCGTCATCGATCGCCTCAAGGCGCTGAAGAAGACACCGATGTATTGGTACGAGCAAGAATTCAAAACGATACAACCAGGCTGCGTTGTCTATGCTTGGCGTCATGGTCTGACAAAGACGGCCATCGATGCAGCCGTGCGCAACAAAGCTCAAATCATGCTTTGCCCTGGCGAGCACTGTTATCTCGACTATCCGCAGCAGCGCGGCGATATGCCGGAGGTGAACTGGGGAATGCCCGTCACTACACTTCAGCAGACTTATCGCCTCGATCCTGCGTGGGGACAGGATAGCACCTTTGTGCGTGAGAACCTGCTCGGCGTTAGTGGCACACTTTGGAGCGAATGTATCAACTCCACCGAGCGCCTTTACTATCAGGCCTTCCCCCGCGCCGCTGCCTTGGCCGAAGCCGGTTGGAGCTATCCTTCGCGCCGCAACTACACCGATTTCCTCCGCCGCCTCCGTCCCCTCACCGACGACCAGCAGCGTCGCGGCATCGCCGTAAATCTGTCGGAAGGACTAAAGGAGAAATAAAGGAGAATAGGGCGTTTTTCAATACAACAATAGCCGCAGTAAATGAAATTACTGCGGCTATTATTATATGTATATGTGTCAGCGTTAGAGCTTTGTTCCTACGCGGGCATAAGCTTTGAGTTCAACATCGAAGCGGAGCATGGAGTAGGCCGGAATACCGGAGCTACCGAGCAGGTTGTTAGCGCCATACGCCAAATCGCTGGGGATATAGATGTGCCAGCGGTCGCCGATGTGCATGTGTTGCAGAGCAGTTTGCATACCCGATATTTGGGCGCTCACGAGGAAGTGGCGCGGAGCTGAATGGGTTGTGCTGAAAATGTCCTCTTCATTGATTGTCTGACCAGAATGGTCGATGAGTTTCCCCGCGGGATAGTTGGCCGAAGGGATGAGGCGCACCATATAGTTCATACTGACGGAATCGGTATAGAGTGGGCATCCACTGCCCGTTCCCTGCTTCACAATCTCCACGCAGATAGAGTCGTTGATGGAAGCTTTCGTATTGTCCGTATAGCCGAAGTAGCGATAGATGCGATAGTTGCAGTGAGCTTCCCAATCGGAGCCATACTGCGCCTTGGCCGTAGCGATGGCCGCTTTGGCTTGCTTCATGTGTTCGGCAAAGGCAGCTGTGTTCTGTCCTTTCCAGTTGTTGGCGAAATCGTCGTTTTCGGAATTGAGATGTTCCGAGCAAGAGGCGAAGGTCAGCACCAAGGCTGCTGCCGTCAGCAGGATTTTGAAAAGATTTTTCATAATGCTGATTGTCGAAGGAAATTATCTGTCCCACTCCTCACTGGATGAGAAGTGGGACAGTGTTGTTATTACTGCAATTTTTTGAGGAGGCTAGTAATGGATACTTTGTCTTCGATGAGCGAACGAAGCTCGCTGATGGGCACACGCTCCTGCTGCATTGTGTCGCGGTCGCGAAGCGTTACGCAGTTGTCAGTCAGCGTATCGTGGTCGATAGTGATACAGTACGGCGTACCGATAGCATCCTGTCGGCGATAGCGCTTACCGATGGTATCCTTTTCTTCATATTTGCAATTGAAGTGGAACTTCAGATCGTTCATGATCTCACGCGCCTTTTCGGGCAGACCGTCTTTCTTGATGAGTGGCAGTATGGCCAGCTTCACCGGAGCAAGGGCAGCGGGCAGTTTGAGCACTGTGCGCGTCTCGCCATTCTCGAGCTGCTCTTCTTGGTAGGAGTGGCACATCACCGAGAGGTACATACGGTCCACACCGATACTTGTTTCGATGACGTACGGTGTGTAGCTTTCTTTCGTTTCAGGATCGAAGTATTTGATACTCTTTCCGCTGAATTTCTCGTGCTGTGTGAGGTCGTAGTTCGTACGGCTGTGGATACCTTCAACTTCTTTGAATCCGAACGGCATCTTAAACTCGATGTCGGTGGCTGCATTGGCGTAGAAAGCCAGCTTCTCATGGTCGTGGAAACGATAGTTTTCAGCACCGAAGCCCAGAGCCTGGTGCCATTTCATACGCATCTCTTTCCAGTTTTTGAACCAGTCGATTTCAGTTCCGGGCTTCACGAAGAACTGCATCTCCATCTGTTCGAATTCGCGCATACGGAAGATGAACTGACGGGCAACGATTTCGTTGCGGAAAGCCTTACCGATTTGGGCGATACCAAAAGGAATTTTCATGCGGCCCGTCTTCTGCACGTTGAGGTAGTTGACAAAGATACCCTGTGCCGTTTCGGGGCGGAGGTAGATGTCGCTTGAACCATCAGCAGTAGAGCCCATAGATGTTTTGAACATCAAGTTGAACTGGCGTACATCGGTCCAGTTGCGCGTGCCGCTAATGGGATCGACAATTTCCTCATCGAGGATGATTTGTTTGAGTGCTTGCAGGTCGGTGCCGTTCATAGCTTCTTTGTAGCGCTCTTCGAGGGCATCACGCTTTGCTTGGTGCTCAAGCACGCGTTCGCTTGTTTCGCGATATTTCGCTTCGTCGAAGTTGTCGCCAAAACGTTTGCGTGCTTTGGCCACCTCTTTCTCTATCTTCTCATCGTATTTAGCAATTTGATCTTCAATGAGAACATCGGCGCGATAGCGTTTCTTTGAGTCGCGGTTGTCGATGAGGGGATCATTGAAAGCATCCACGTGACCGCTGGCTTTCCAGATAGTGGGGTGCATGAAGATGGCACTGTCGAGGCCCACAATGTTATCGTGGAGCAGCACCATGCTCTGCCACCAATATTGCTTGATGTTATTTTTCAGTTCCACACCGTTCTGACCGTAGTCATATACAGCACCGAGTCCGTCGTAGAGTTCGGAGGAGGGGAATACGAAGCCATATTCCTTACAATGAGATACTATTTTCTTGAAAACGTCTTCTTGTTGAGCCATGATAGCTATTTAATTGATTGATTATTGTGTGCAAAGATACCATAAGCCCCTCGGAAAGCAAAGCAATTAAAGATTTTTGTAGGTCTTTCGGATGAGGAGGCATAGAGAGGCAGCTCACTGCTTTGCCAGCATTTGATGCACAAAGAGTTTCACTTGTTCCCAATCGTAGTAGGGAGCAGTGTCGGAAGGGATAGGGATGCGAGTTTCGCGTTCGTTGAGCAACACCTTCACAAGTATGCGCGGATTTTTCCGTGAACGGTAGAACACGAGTTGCAAGTTTGCACCCAGCGGAAAAAGCTGATAGCTACGCCAATGCGTGGCCACTTCCTCCGAAGTGGGGGCTTGCAGCGAGCATCCGTTGAGGTTGAGTGCTTCGCAGAGGCGCAGCAGATTCTCTTCATTGCCAAAGCAGAGCATTGCACTCGGCTGCTGACAGTCAAAACTCTTTTGGGCTTGTTGCTCGATGCGGCTCATGAGTAGTTCTGTGGTCTCTTTGCCTGCATCGAAGCACGGTGTTCGGGTATATTTTCGGAAGATGCTATAATTGTCGTCCCGCCAGTAGGCGTAGCATTCGTCCCGCGTGAAGATGCGGAAAAGGTCGAGGCGGCAATCCAAACTCTGGATATTGGCTGCCAGCAAAAAGAGCTGTTGAAAAAGAGAGCAGGCCTCGATGTGTTTGCGGATGTAAATCGTGTCGTTGAAAAGGCAACCCATCAGCCGATAGGGATTGACGGAAGTCAGTTCCGTTGTGTGGGCACTGATGAGGCCTGAAAACCAACTGTGGCTGGCGATGTCGGTGGAGAATTGCAGGTGTGGGTTGAGTGCCAATAATTGTGCGCATTGGCTCTGCATAGATTGCTGACAGTGGAGCGAGGGCGTTGATACCACCTCTATGGTTTTGGCGCGGCTGAATATCTCTTTGTGCCGATAGAACATGCGGCGCGCAATGCCCCGATGCTGTTCGATGCCAGCCCGCGTGATTTCTCCGTAGTGGCCTCGTGCCAAAGTGGCGAGCGAATCCACCTCTGCCAGCACCTCTCGGCCCAAGGCTGTCAGTTTTCCCGCTGCCTGAGCACGCTGCAAGATTTGGCGCGGCCGCTCATAGTCCGTTTTCTGCATCAAATAGCGCGAACCGTTGCGCGCAAAGAGTTGGAGCGCAACGGGAGTATAGCCGCGGGGAATAGGTGTGCTTTTCTCTTGGCGCGGTTCCTTGTAGACATATAAGCTCCCCGCCGCACGATAGAGATCGGCGTAGATTTCCTGCCGTGCATCCGTAGCGGGTGTGTCGTGCCACGGCCACAGCAGGACAGAAAGCAAGGTTGTCAACAAGTTCAATAGCATCATGTTGCGCAAGATACGTGTTTATTTTCGTTAGGTCAAAACTTTTCCTAAAATAATTCCTATCTTGCGCTTTCAAAACTCCGACACATTGAAAATTCTATCCCTCCTTTTCTCCCTTTTCTCCCTCTGCGCCGTGGCTCAAACCGCGGTGCCAACGTTCCGTCCCGATAGTGCCCACCTGGGCGTGGCACTGGAAGTGATGCCCGGCCGTGTGCTCAAAATCGACCCTTATGAGCGGATGTGGCTACATGAGAACAAGAATGTGAGCATAGGGGTGGCACTGAACTATCGCACGCGCCCCGAGGATGCCGACTCCTTTGCGGCAGACTACAACTACCCGACGTTCTCCGTTGGGTTGCTTTGGGGCAATTACCACAATGTGACGATGCACAAAGAAGCAGCACCCGATTGGGGACAGGCTGTACCTGTCGATTATGTGTCGCGGATGGGGCAGGTGTGGACGCTCTATGGCGGTTTCTTGCGCCCTTTGCTCCGCCGCCCCCATTGGGAGGTGGACTATGCCCTCAATTTTGGAGTTGGCATGGCTTCGCGTTTCTACAATCGGCATAATAATGTCGATAACGAACTCTTGGGGAGTCGTTGGAATATTTATTTCGGTGCAGGACTTCGCGCTTCCTATTGGTTTTCGCCGCATTGGGCGATGCAGTTGGGCATGGAATTTCGCCACCACAGTAATGGTGCGCTCGATCGTCCCAATAAGGGGGAAAACTCAGTGGGACCGAGTCTGACTCTCCTCTATTATCCTTCAGCTCCCGCGGAAGATCTCCGACTGCAGCAGGTCGAGAGCGGAGCGCCGTCCTCCTTTGTGAGCCGCTTCTATTGGGGGGCGCAGTTGGGCATAGGCGGAAAATCTCTTTTGGAGGATTGGATTAAAACGCAGTATAATACGCCTCCGTCACACCCCGACTATCGTACGGGACATTTCCGTATCTATCCCACTTACAGTCTGCAATTCAATTTCATGTATCGCTATGCGCGGCGCTGGGCAAGCGGCCTGGGGCTCGATCTCAACTATGCGCAGGCGGCGCACCATATTGCCGCGCTCGACCGTGCAGCAGGTGTCCAGTTGCCCCACTCCCCGTGGTCGGTGGGACTTGCTGCTCGCCATGAAGTTTTCTATCACAACCTCTCGTTAGCTATGTCCTTAGGCGTTTATCTCCACCGCCAAATGGGGCAGGAAGCCAAGTGGGAGGAAAAGTCCTACTATGAGCGCATCGGTCTGCGCTACCACTTCCCGCGCTGGAAGGGTTTCTATCTCGGCGGCGATGTGAAAGCCCATCTCACCAAGGCCGATTTCACTGAATTTGTTATAGGCATGGAGTTTTGAAAATCCCATACAGTAGTCTCCCACTTACTCTCCCGTTTGTGTGGTTTTTCTGTCCACGCTTTCAGTGCGACACCGCCGGTGTCGGAGGATGGTGCTGCTTACAGTCCACGGGTTCTCCCTCACTATCGTTCGGGTATCACCCGCGGTTACGCATAGTGCACCTCCGCCGGAGGTGTGAGTTATTTTTGCCCACTATTTCTTTGCGATCTTCCTCCTTTTGTGCACCTATCACCTTTTATCGGAATGTTTTCACCCACTGTCCCCGGCGGAGACACCCCATGCTTAACCGCGGGTGATGCCCGAGCAGAGCGAGGGAGAACCCGTGGTTAAGTGATATAGAACTTTCCGACACCGCCGGTGTCGCACAGCATCCACGTTGCCGCTAACTCTTTCATTCGCTCCAGTGCTTTTTCTACACCCTTTCTGAAAGAGCAGAAAAGCTGCGATAAAGCGCATCGTAAATATCCTTATTGCGTTTGAAAATACAATAAGCGCGTCAGCTGACAGCCTTATTGTGTCAGCTGACGCAATAAGGATATTTTTTGCTTCAGTAAGTTGAGATGTTAGTTGTTTATAGTCAATGGTTTAGGTGTGAGGGGCGTGAGGCTATTTTTGCTTCTGCCTGTTATAGGGGCTTAGATCAATGGTGAGTTCCTTGTGTTGCTTATCTGATAGGTGCATATTTTTCAAGAGGTTTAATAGTTCCTCTTGGCGGGGTTGCCCTAAAGTCATACGATACCAAGTGAGCACATCGATGAGGCGTTGGTATTTATATTTGTCGCGACTGAGTGGGTAGAGCGGCACTATTCGTTCGATGCGTTCGAGCTTTTCGCGCTGTTCCTCTGTGAATTGGTCCATCGGTAAGCACCAGTAGGGCACAATCTCGGAATAGCTACCTTTCAATTCGGCGTATCCCATGTCGAAGAGTTCGTCCCACGTGTGATAAGTTTCACTACTGTATAGTTTTGCCACATTTCTGCGAATGGCCAAACATTTATAGCGATTGATGCGGCCTTCACGTTGCTCGAGATCGACGGGGTTGGAGGGAAGGTTCCAATGCACTATCTTGCGGGCGTACCAATGGAAGTCCAATCCTTCTTGCCCAATGGATGTGGTGGAAAGGATGAAAGGACGGAAAGGTGAGTTGAAAGCCATGCGGATATTATTGGAGCGCACTACGGATTTGTCTGTGATGGTTTTGTCGATAAACGGAATGGCGAAGTGGCAGCGCATCTGTTGTTTTTTCTCCTCCTTGCCCAATGAGCCACTGGTGTCGATGCTCAGATTGCTGGTGCCGATGATCGCATCGGTGATGCTTTCGCCCAAGAAGTTGGTTTCTAGCATGTGGGCATACTCATCAAGCACAGCTTGCAAATTGCCCACGGCGCAGTAGTCGAGGACGGACTCGTAGTAGTCCTCCTCGCTTTTTTTGCTGTATAAAACGTCAATAATGGCGGCACTTTCGGCTTTGTTGAAAACCGAAATAACGGCTTTCGCCACCCGTTGGGCGTCGTCTTTATCTTTTGATTGTCGGTAGGCGCAGACAGCCGGCGAGGCGATGGCGATATTTGTGAGCACATCTAAAGCGTTGGGCGGTATGTACAGATTGGTAATATCTTCGGGCGTCTCCCCATCGAGCATCTTCATGATAGTGAGGAGGATTCTTGCATTGTTTCGTCCGCGTTGTGGTAAGGAACTGAGCAGTTTTTGTTCGGAAAATTTTTGTTGAATCCTTTGCTTGATTTCTTTTCGAATGGTGGAAAGTTCTTCGCCGTAGAAATCGGCAGGGGAGAAGATAGAAGCCAGTGTTTGGCAAGGATATTCTAAAAGATTATCAGCTTTCAAACGATTCTCACCATAACGATTCTTCTTCTGGGCGGTATAGCGTATTTGCTTATCGCTTTCTCTCAATTTGCCAAAAGTGTAAAGTTCCTCGTAGTAGGACATCATCACGGAAATCATTCTGGGTACCATTTCCCATGAAGAGAAGAGTAGAATCTTAGAAAAACTTTTGGCTTCGTCAGTCTCAAAAACACCTTCCGCCTTATAGTAGGGATAAGAAGCCGGAACCCACAATAATAGATGCGTCTTCTTTTTGCGGTATTCTCCAAAAACGAGGTCGTGGAGATATTTCAGTTTGCCGCTGCCAGGACCGGTCCTTTTAGCGTCATAGTTGTTGATTCTCTGTTTGGAGAGCAGCAGTGTACCCATTTTGTGACGGCCTTGATTGCCACTTTCTTGTAGAGCTTTTACGATGCGCTTCTTCAGTTCGTATTTGTCCATGAAGGAAAGCAAATATGGCGAAGATTTGACGTACTCCATCGGAACATTTCCTAAGCGATTTTTAGGATTCTCCTCCGAAAGAGAATCCATCAGCTTTTGACATTCAGCAAAGGAAAGAATGTCCTCAGGAAGTACCTGCACATCCTCCACATGTTTATCATTGATGATATGACTATTGAAACGCTCCGTGCGGCACATCACGCTGTATAGTTGTTCTTCCGCCGAGTTTTTTGCCGTGATAATTGGTTGCAAATTGACCACATCGGTGCGTTTGAGCGCAGCAGAATAGCGTTGCCAGATGAGCTGAAACTGTTTTGTCTTGTCTTTGCTGGCAAAGAGAAAATCCATCACTTTCACGAAGTCGTTGTAATGTTCATCCTTGCCGTCAGTGTTGAGCTCTTCGAGTGTAGAATAAGGTTTGTAGGGAGTGGCCGAAAGCAGCAGAATCTTCGTGTTGGAGCGTTTGTCGTCGAAGAACTTGTTTGCCAGCATAGATTGTTCGTCCTCGCCCTGTTCCAAGAGCGAGTTGAAACGTTGGAACTCATCCATGACAACTAAGTCGGGATCGAGCATATCAATACTTATCTCTGCAAAGATGCGGCGCAACGTGTTGATGATGGTGGAGCGTTGTTGATTGTCGCAACCATTTTGGGCAAACTCCACGAGTTGGTTCGCCGTTTCGTTGGAGAGCTTTGTTTGTAGTTTTTTATGGATCTCTTGTAGATAGTTTTCTCCACATTGTTGGATGGAGGAGTTGTAGCTCTTGATAAGTTCTTGCCAATGTTTTACGCCACAACTGAGAAATTTCTGCACTTCACTTTTATGGACAGTAAAGTAATCCATCCGGCACAAGATATTACAGATCAACGCGCGTTCTTTGGCTATGCCTTGCGCACTATAGAAGCGGAAAGAGGTGGACGGAGTGAGCGGAATGATGGATTCGGGCATATTTCCCGTGCTCTGCTGCTGAGCGATGCGCTTTTCGGCTAACTTAATGTGGAGATGCTGCATAGAAAGCCGGCTATCACTGATGCTCATGCAGTTGTCAATGCCTAATTTCTTTATGTTTTGGTCGGCTATGTTTGCATTAGAACAGATATAGACCACTTTGAAAAAATCATCGTTCATCTCCTTGTGCCACTCTCTCACCAGCTGGATGACCTGTCGGGCAACAAAGGTTTTGCCCAATCCCACTTCATCGGCCAACAACACACGGCGATGCCCCAAATCTTTGTAGATATGCAGAATGCGTTCGGCAGTGGCGCGCTGGAAATCTTTTATGTCTTGGCTCATAGGCGTTTGATCTGTTTGAGAACTTTTTCGAACGTTTCGTACATCTTTTTGAAATTCCCTGGGATCACCTTTTCTTCTGCCTTATCGAGGAGTTGCCGAATGGCAGCGATACGGTCGGGGTTGGTGTAGGCTTTTCTAACCATATCTTCATAGAGGGAAGTGCAGATTATTTGTTCCAAGGAGGAAGCTTTGTCGCTGTCGTTTTCTTTTTCCAACAGCTGAGTCTCCACGATGTATTGTTCTATGTCGTCGGTGAGCATGAAGGAAAGATAGTTGATAAACTTTGTCTTGGTGTTGATAATAGAGCGGAAAATAGCCTTGTCTCGTTCTTCTGTTGGCATTCTTTCTGTTGGAATCTTTATCACACGGCGTAAGTCACCAGTTTGGATGACATAGAACTCGGTGAGCATAGCCAGCTCCAAATCTGTAAATACCATTCCATCAGCTAAGTTTGATTCTATCCCTTCGCAGCCTAATGGATAGAGTGAAAGGGACTGTTTGGGGAGTTGGCTTTGGCAGCAGTGAATGGTGATGGAATAAAGAGAGTCGCACAAATTGACTTCTGCTTTTTGTATGGCAGCAATGGCAGTGCGCAGAACTATTTCGTTGGGTACGTCTTCCTTTGTTGTATCATCATCGGGGATTGCTCCCACCTTTTCAAACATACATTCATCGCTGTCGTTGATTAGTTCGCTGCGAAACTTATCGTAAGATGTTTTATAGGGAGAAAACTGCAACTGGAGTAGGAACTCAACATTGCGCCCAAAACCATTTGTTGTGGCATTGGTAGAACCCAGGTAGAGACGGTTATAGCTTTGGTTGCCTTCTTGAGAGCGAATGAAATACACTTTTTCGTGTAAGTCTACTATCACATCTTTTTCCACTTTGTCCGTTAGCACCTCCTTTGGAGCATAGATGCCATGGTTGAACATTCGCATCATTTCTGGCTTGATGGAAGAGTGTCTTGTAATCAAAGTTTTCTTTGCGTTGGGAGTACAGTTCACCATTTTCTGGAGTATGTTGTGGTCTACAAAAGGAGATATGATGAGCATCTCTGCCGCGTGCTTCAAGATGTTTTGCTCTAAGCATTCTGCAGTTCCATCGTGGTTCGGGAGACCCATAGGGAAGAAGTTATAATCTTCAAAAGGAGAGTTCTCTAAATTGAATCTTTCGATGTAACGAATGTCTTCGCAAATGGCTTTGATCTTCTTCTTGATCGTAGAGCTCTCTTCCTTCTCGATGAGCCATGCAAGAAAGTCGATGAGTGGAGCGTGCTTTTTCCTGGCCTTCTCCGTGGCAGGCTTTGTTTCAATTTTCCCTACCATTTCGCACACTATATCCAAATCGTGGGAGCAGGTTAGATTTCGTGAGAGTACTACCAGCTTGATTTGCTTTTCGCCCGTTTCGGGATTTGTCTCTTTGATGACCCATACTTTCGGGTGAAAGTTGATGTAGCCGTTACCTTTATTGGGCAAAGCCACTTGCACAACGCTGCGTTCCAGAAGTGAGTATAACTTGGAGTTGGCTTGTGGCACTGCGATGCAACCTGCATTACAGAATACGGCAAACTTATCCGCAGAGCGATTGATGGCTTCTAAAATGAAATGTGGCAAACGCATGGTATCTTCCGTCAATTCTGCCATGGTTCCCAACATGAAGGGAACCGAAAGCAGCGTAGGCATATCCAGACTATAAGTGGTACAGATTGCATAATCCACTACAAAGCCATCGTTCTGCATCACTTCGGTATAGACAATATCATTCCATAAAGTATCCGTCATGGTTTTGTGTCTTTTCTTAGTTCATCCGCAAAAACTTTTACTGTTTCCCATCGATAGGAAAGTTTGTAGAAGTGGATGCGTTTTTTGGGGTTGTAGGTGTAAGCTGGATTTTCTATTTTTCGGCGCGATTTCTTGACGTCCTTCTCACGCTTGATAATGAGTTGGTCCAAGGTACCTCCCACTTGCGTGTCGTTGGCAAAGAGTTGTTCCGTAATGTTTTTACAAAATCTCTTACTGCTATTCTCACTGATAGTTATAGCATTTAGAACCTTGTCGATATCTGTGCCGCTATTGCGAAATTCCGCGAGCTTCTCCTCAAAGAGCGTGCGCAATTCTTCGTCTTGATATTGAGAGAAAATATAGTTGTAGCGAATATGTATCATGTACATAAAGTCGGCGAAGCGTCTCGCTAAGTCTTGAGTTTCTGCTAAATCTGCGGGAAGAAGAGCGGCCGGGATTTGCTCAAAAGTTTCAGCTATTGGGAAGTCTGGATTGTCCACAATGTAGCGCAACAACGTGTCTTTGCACTCTTTGGCTCTAAGAATGTGGTCGACAATAAAAGCTTTATCCTCCGCAGTAAGGTCTAAAGAACACCGCTGCGTGAAATCATAATCAACATTGGGGAAGGAGCAGAACTGAAAGATATTGGGCTTTTCTCCCGTGTCATTATTCGTGTCTTCATCCTCGCTTTTGATAGCTTTTGGTGCATTGTGAAGAGCTTTTGAAGCCGAATAGATAAGCTCGTACAATTGCGTGCTACGTAAGATTTCAAAAGTTTGCAGCCCCGTATTGTAGATGTAGGCGGGGTCGTATTTTACATAATTATTGGAGTTCTTATTGATCATGTCGCTCCCCGTAATGCCCCGTTTGTCTGTGCTTCCCTCATAGAGGTTTTTTGTCATAATTTTCTCCAACCGTATTATTTCAGCTTTCACTTCATTGGGGCGATTGTAGCGTTTCTCTGTAGCTTTGCGATAGAGTTGCGGCATGAGAGAGAAGTATTTCATGTGTTTTTGCAGGGTTGATATACCTGGAAACATCTTATCGGCGAAAGCGTCTCGAATTCGTCCAATGCCTAATTCATCAAGCGCGACAGACTCCGAAGTCATCTTCAAAACTTGCAACACCCGAGCCTGTTCTTCTTTGTTGCTATGTATGTATCCCAGTTTCATTTTGTTTCTCGTAGTAGTGTCTTAAAAGTGTCTACATTTACAGTGGCGGTAGTTGAGAGGCGATATGGACGGAGACCGAACTTAGTGAGGAGTTGGTCTTTGAGCACATCGCGTTGTTGCTGTACTTCACTATTATGATGAAAACTCCACCCATCTACTTCTATTGTTTGAAGTGGTTGTTTGGTGAGTGAATTATAGATGAGAAAATCTACATGCGTGAGTGGGTTTTCAGCAAAGCTTCTTTCTTCATTAGTCAGTAAACTCCAATCTCCAATCAGTTTTGATAAAGGATAATGACATACTACTTCTGTGTTGATCAAATTTAATTCAGAAATAGCTGTGAGAAGTGTATCATAAATAAGGTTTTCAGAAAAATGTTCAGAGATAGCAGGGTGAGCAGCTTTGTATGCCAATCGTTCTGCTGTATATTGTTTGTAGAGCAAATCAAAAACGGAGTGCAGCTTACTTTCCTGTACTTCAAAGTTGTTGTACTTTATGTAGGCTATGAGCTGTGCCAAATTAGATTCTGGCGGCATATTATTGCCCGTGGTGACGAAGCAAAGATGATTCTTTGCACGCGAAATGGCAACATTGAGGAGATTTGCATCATCAGAAAATTCCGTTGGTTCATTATCTACCGTACTCATGATGATTGTGTCGCATTCCCGCCCTTGATATTTGTGTACTGTGCTTGCGATGTCTTTACCCAACGTCTTATTGATTTCATCAGCTTGGTTGCGATAAGGAGTGATAATCCCCACACTGTCAGAGTGAGAATGTTCTGGCATAACCTCCTGTGCGATAACGTCAATCTCTCTCTGGTTTAAACGCTGGCGAGCATGATTGCCCTTTACGGTGCGAACTACTTTTAGTACGTTCTCTTCGTTATTATCAGTTGTCATCGTTATCAGTTCTCCATTGTAGAAGCACTGATTACAGAACTCAATAATTTTAGGGTGGCAGCGATAATGTTCTCGAAGTAGGGTGACAGGAACATTCTTGAAGACTGCGGTGCAAGATCTTAGAAAACTATGTGTTAAAGCGTTGTATTTGTCGTCTATATTATAGCTGGCCTGAATAGCACTCAATGCTAGGGCTTCTTCTGGGCTTACAACATTGGGCAGTTGTTTGTCATCGCCAACAATCACGGCATTTGTGGCGCATGAAAGAGCTAAGGCGCCTGTTTTTATATCCACTTGTGAAGCTTCGTCCATAATCACATAGTCGAATACTATATCTTTACTTATACAACTCTTGGCAGAATATGTGGTACTGAGTACAACGGGATATTCTTTTAGGAAATCTTCTGTTCGAGCTTTGATATCTTTGATGGAGAAAACTTTTCGTCCGCCAGTCCCATACCCGTATCGTTTTGCCATCTTGCTCTTCAATATTCCTAAAGAGGCCGAACGCAAATCTTTCACGTTTTGCTTGAGATTGATCGATTGAAGTGTAGATTCAATAGTTTGTAACTCTTGCTCGATTTCTGTTTTTCTTGAGTAGTAATAAGCTTTTTCTAGACTATCAGTGATAATATTTGGTTCTTTGTTGAGAAAGGAAAAACTTCTATAGCCTAAGGAGAGAGTCCATTTTAGTCGGAATAGAAATCCTGGATGTTGTTCTTTTTCTATCTTCATCTGGTACAGATTAAATAGCTTCATTAGCAACCTTGAAGGCTTACTATAGAGCCATTTGTTATCTGTACTGCTTGTTCTCAGCATTTCTTTATATGTTGTCTCCTTTAGTAGTGCATCATACTCTGCCTTTAGTTGGGCATGGCGTAACTGACCATCAAAACCTTGCGACACGTTCTCTAGAGCTTCTTGTGCCTGCCGCATAGTTGTAGAGTCTTTTTTCATACTCCTCCATGTGGTCATGTTAGGATAGAACGTTTGGTTAGCTATGAAAGCTTCTTTATTCTTAACACTTCCTAGTTTTGCCACGATAAAACCAAGCCCTTCTGCTTCCAACTTTTCTGCTACGTTCTCTACCGCGGAGTTATTGTTAGATACAACAAGTATGGTTTTTCCAGCTACGAGTAAATTGGATATGATATTAAGGATTGTTTGTGTCTTTCCTGTACCTGGAGGTCCTTGTATAATGCTCACTTGGTGTGTTAAAGCTGCTTCTACTGCTATTTTCTGACTAGCATTGCACCCGAAAGGGTAGAGCACTAATTTGGGTAAATTGTGTGTAGTTAGTTTGGTTTTATCGCCAAGATATTGAGCTAAGGGTACGTTATCGCGCATTCTATCCACCAACTCAAATTGCTTAGAGAGTATGTTTTCTTCATCTTTCGCCACTAATCCAGTTTCGGCTGCCATTTTGCATAAATAATCCCATATGGAGTTGCCGCCATTCTTATCAATAGGTGTGCGAGTGATGTAGACCTCCTTCCCCTCCAAGTTTTCATTATATCCATTGGCGTAGCTGATGCGATAAAAGGTGTAACGCCCGTCGGTAAAGCGTAACACTTCCGTTGCGTTGGTGATATGTCTGTTCTTGATGTATAAACCCTTTTCGCTAAGATTTATCTTTACGGGATCAACAAGGTACAGCAATCGTGCTTTATTATAGTTGAATATACGCGTTGAGGAAGAGAAGCGAACAGCCCACAGGCCGTTGTGAGTTAAACCGATAGAAGATACTTGCTCTGTGATAAACATTCGCTTATAATCACGTTGCTCTAAATCTACTATCATACATTGTTTTGGATCCATCTACATTTTGGGATATAGAATAGTTCTCTGTTAAGCAATATGCTCTACTCAAAGTAGAAGCAGAGGGAGACCATGTTGAAAGTGGCACGGTCAACGCTTTGTGTGAAGAGATATTGTGAAGAATCGGTCAGGTCTGGACGATTCTTACGGAGAATATTGTTGAGGCCGAAGCTGAATTTTAGTTCGGGGATGAGCTTGAAGTAGGGGAGGTAGAGGTCGCAACCGAGACCTATTTCAAGGGTCGTGGTGTAGGGCGTGGAGCGAAGCAGTGTTTGTTTGCCGCTCGTGAGGTCGTACATGGGAGCAATACCGGCAATCACGTAGGGGCGGTAGTTGTTGAAGCGGGGGCCGGACACTTTTAGGTCGATGGGCATTCCGATATAGCAGGACTTCATGTCTTGTGTCTTGGTTTCTCCATCGGCGAGGTTGCGGAATTTAATGTGTTTCGAACCGAAATGGAGCCCCGGACTGAGGCGCAGGTTTAGCCAAGAGGCCAGTTTCCAATCGCCCAAGATGCCCACGCTGAAGCCGAAGTTCTGCCCATCATTCTCAGCCGTCCATTGCGCCCCAGAATGGGGGTCGATGTGGCCACTATTTTGCAGTTTTATACCTTGATCGTGAACGCCAACGAAGAAACCGTAATGGAATTGCCGCTCGTCGATGTAGGGCTTGTTCTGAATTTTGCGCTCTTGAGCGATGCCATTCATGGCGAACAGCATAGCGAGCAGTAGGCAATATATGTGTTTGAGTGGAGTCATATCTCTAAACTTAACGGCGGGTTGCGGTATTTATTGTGTATGCTCTGCCCTTCTAGAATGTGTAGTTTGAAACGCACTGTTCCTAATCAGAAAGGAACATGAGAAGAAGAACGGTATGCTTTTGTAGTGGCGCGATAAAAAAAGAACGGCTCCAAGTCCATATTCGACTTGAGCCGTTGAGTCTGTTGTTTTGTTGAAACAGAGGATTACTCGCCTGGAGCGATTGCGCCTGATGGGCAAACGTCTGCACAAGTACCGCAGTCAACACAAGAGTTAGGATCAATAGAGTAACGATCGCCTTCGGAAATTGCGCCGGAGGGACATTCGTCGATGCAAGTGCCGCATGCAACGCAGTCTTCGCTAATTACATAAGCCATAGTAGTAAAAATTAAAAATTTAAATTGTTGTTATGTTATGTTTCCAAAAGGAAATTGTTGCAAAGTTAGTGGTTCGCTCGAAACTCTCAAAACTTTTTCTGCTTTTTTATGAAAGAAAGGACGTATAGCTCTTTTCTGATGGTTGGAGCATGGGAGAATATGTTTTTTTGCTTCTTCTACTTGTCGTTTTCATAGAAAGTGTTTGCGGACAAGGCGTTTTTAACTATTTTTGCGACTTGAATTCACATTCATATACATAAGGAATGTCATGACAGACCACCAAACACAAAAACTAAGGAGTATTGTGCAGACAATGTCGCCTATTTCTCTGGAGGAAATGTCCTCCATACGCCTCATGAAGCGTATGGATCAAAAGTTTGTTACCGACGCCAATACGCTGATATGCCTACTCGCGCGGCTCCATGAGGACTATTTCTGTCAGGAAGTGAAAGGGCTGCGCATCACCTCGTATCGCACTGTGTATTGGGACGAACTTACCGAGCATCTTCTCTATCATACTCACGAAACAGGCCGCTTACCACGCATGAAGGTAAGGGCACGAACGTATGTGGAATCGAAGCTGTCGTTTTTAGAAATAAAAAAGAAAAATAATCACGGTAAGACACGAAAGAAACGTATAGAAGTGCCCTCCATTCAGGCCGTTGCCGAAGAGGGAGTTGGGGAAGAATTTCTCAACGAACAAACGGGGCTTTCGTTTGCCAATCTCGCTCCGGCCGTGGGAAACCGCTTTCAGCGCATCACGCTGGTGAACCGTGCGAAGACGGAGCGTCTGACGATAGATTTTAACCTCCATTTCGACAATTTTGAAACGCAACGCCGAGCTGCTCTTGAGAACGTTGCCGTCATAGAGCTCAAGCGCGATGGCCGCGTGGCTTCGCCCGTGCTCGACCACCTTCGCCTTTTGCGCATCAAGCCCAGCGGATTTAGCAAATACTGTATCGGTTCGGCACTTACCAATGATGCCTTGCGACAAAATCTCATCAAAGAAAAAATACATACCATTCAGCGCATCGCTATGCGAGGAGCTGAAGACAATCCAACGATATAAATTAAAAAACATCATGATTCTCTTAACTAACATTTCTGAGCTTCTCACCCCTCTCGACCCTGAAGAAACTTTCGAAGGGCTTGGACTTCTCAAATTAAGCCTTAGCTTTGGCCTTAACTTCTTAATGGTATGGGTTATCTGCCATTTCCTCTATTATCCAAAAGGTCATCGCCGCGACTACTATTTCACGTTTATCCTTCTGAGTGTGGCCATCTTCATGATGATTTATCTGATGAATGGATCGCAGATGGAGATTGGTGCTGCATTGGGACTTTTCGCCGTATTCGGTATTTTGCGCTATCGCACAGAGAGTGTGCCCATTCGCGAGATGACCTATCTTTTCTATCTCGTTGCAATCTCTGTGGTGAATGGCTCCACGGACCACATGGACCTCTTGGAGAAACTCATGGCAAACGTAATCTTCCTCGGTGTGGTATGGGGGTCAGAGCGTTTTGCCTTGCAAAATAAAGTGGGATGCAAGTACGTGAAGTATGATAATATCAAACTCATCACCCCCGACAAGAGCGAAGAACTCAAAGCCGACTTAGAAAAGCGACTCGGCGTGAAGGTTCAGCGTGTGGAAGTGGGAGCTGTGGATTTCATCAAAGATATGACCATGCTCCGCGTCTATTATATCGACAATTCCGATCGCCTAAAGACCGTGGATCACATGACTAACCTCAAAGATGACAATGCGTTCGAATAAAACATTTATATTGCTGGTAGCCGCCATGCTGTCGCTGCCCGCTGCCGCCGATGATTTCGGCCTTTGGCCCGAAATGAGCATCGAGAAGAAGTTGGGGCGCTTCTCTGTTGAGGCTTCTGCTGGCATGCGCTTCGATGATGCTGTGAGCCGCCTCACGCGCACCGATTTGGGCGTAGGAGTGGACTATAAGCTCCTTAAGTTTCTGAAACTCGGTGTGGGGTATGATTTCATTCGCGATTATACTGGACCAGAGGAGGAAGTTCACTACAACAGTTCCAAAGGGATGAACGGCTACGACGTGAAACAATCCTATTGGCGCGCAAAGCATCGCTTCCATTTCGATGCTACAGGAAAATACCGAGTAGGGCGTTTCACCTTCTCTCTGCGCGAACGCTATCAGCTCACTCGTAACATGGCTGTCACGGTGACGGAAAACAAATACCGCGGCATAGTGTCCGATCCCGCCACCTATGAGGGAGCAACCTATCAAGGCTCTTTCAACGACAACGTCTATGCTTACAGAGAGAGCAAAACAAAGGAAAGAGATGCTAAAACAAAGCATTTCTTGCGTTCACGCCTCGGAGTGTCGTACAACATAGCTCACTGTCCCATCACGCCTTTCACCTCCTTTGAGATTAGCAACAATCTGGCAAATGGCTTCTCTCTCGACAAACGCCGCTGGATTCTGGGCGCCGATTGGAAGATGGCGCGCCAGCACTCTGTTTCGTTGGCTTATGTCTTCACCAATGGCGATGATGGCGACAATGATGCCAACTCCTTCGCCATCAATGTTGGCTATACTTTCAGTTTCTAAGATTCTATACTCTCGCTTATGCAACGTATTTTTACCCTCGCTGCCTTTTTGCTCCTCATGATGGGCGCAAAGGCACAAACTTATAGCTATCTGACGTTCCAGCATACAGATGGAACGCAGAAAAGCCTAACCGCCAATGGTTTGAAGATAACATTTTCTGGAAACACACTGACCGCCACCAGCACGGAAGGAACAACCACACTGGCGCTGACGGATCTCTCCAAGATGTTCTTCACCTCCGAAGTGTCTGGTGTTCTCAATCCCACAGGTGGGCAAACACTCGTCACGATAGGGGAGGGAAGCGTCAGCGTGTCGGCTCCAGTGGGCACTACCATTCGTGTGTACACCACTGACGGTCGTTTGCTCACCAACTTCCGCAAGCGTTGGAACGGGACAGAAGAGATATGCGCTGGTTTAGAGCGCGGTCTCTACCTCGTCAGTGTTGGCAGTGTCACCTCTAAAGTTTACATCCGATGAAAAAGCTTTTTCTCCTTTTGATCACAATGTGTTGCGCCTTGGCAGTTGAGGCACAAACACTCAATATCTACCAAGGCTCGGTTTGCGTGGGCGTTTCAGCCGCCGATGCCACCGATATGACCTACGACAACGGTACAACGCTGACCGTTGCAGGGCGCACATATACCATTGCCGATATTGATTCTATCGTTGTCAATAGCCGCCCCGTCACGGCAGGGCAGGTGGAAGTGTCATACTCCAACGGCGGTGCACGCGTGTTTATGGCTGGCGATGTTGCCCCTTATCTGACGGCCTCCGTCAGTGGTGCGCACGTGAGCATCACGGCTGCCACAGGTCTGACGCAGGAAGTCAACTACGTTCTGAGCGGCACAAGCTCCGATGGTAGTTTCACGCAAACGGGTAGTTATAAGATGCGGCTCACGCTCCAAGGGCTGGATCTCACTTCTTCCTCTGGTGCTGCCATCAATGTGCAGAACGGCAAGCGCATCAAAGTGGTGCTGGCTGATGGAACGACCAACACGCTGACCGATGCCGCTTCTGGCTCTCAGAAAGCCTGCTTCTACGTTCGCGGACACGCCGAATTTGCGGGTGGTGGCACGCTGACGCTAACAGGTCGCAAAGCACACGCCTTTGCTTCTGGCGAATACACCGAACTGCATTCTTCTCTGGGGCATATATATGTGGCTTCTGCTGTGACGGATGGTTTCCATGTTGGGCAGTATTTCCGTATGGCGGGAGGAAAACTCACGATTGCAGGCGTAAAATCAGACGGCATAGATGTGGCGGCAACAAACCATTCCACGGATGAGAACAACGGACAAGTGATGATCTCTGGCGGAACGCTGACGATAGCTCTCGATGCTACCCATGATGTGAAGGGACTCAAAGCCGACAGCCTGATAACGATCAGCGGAGGTAATATTACCATCACTGGTACGGGCAACGGACAAAAAGGCATAAAGACTGCAACCAACTTGCTGGTGAACAATGCCTCTGGAACCGCACCAACCCTTACTATCACGCTCACGGGTACTACCTACAACAAGGGACAGGCAGATGAGAGCAAGACGCGCGGCATTAAGGTGGATCGCGACTTCACTTTCGATGGTGGAACTATCAACGTCTCCACTCCTGGCCCAAAAGCAAAAGCCGTTGTTGTGGACGGTACTTACTATTACAAGAGTGGCACTATCAACTGCCCCGTTTCTGCAGCAATAGTTGGCTAATGCCTAATTGTTATCGATTTCTTATTCCGAGAGATTTTTAGCCTCGTCTAAAGTCTCTCGGCTTTTGTTTATAAAGAGTTGAGCCGAGCCTATTGCGCATAATTTCTTTTTCTATTACTTCCCTACGTTTTTCCGTTGTGATATAGAGGCAGATAATGCCCGAAACTCATAATATATAGAGAGAATCGGCTCAAAAAGAGCCTTTTTTGATGTGTTTTTTAGCTCAATTTGAGCCGATTTATATAAGAAAATCACCAAATTTGCACCGATTTGATTTTTAGCCTATGGATATTACACGCGAAATACTACAATTTCTGCATAACAATCCGCTATCGTCGCGCGATGAAATAAAGTTAGGTATTAGTTTTGATGGAAGCGATGCTTCATTGAAGCGAATCTTGTCTTCAGCTGCACAAAAGGGTGATATAGTTGTTGTAGGAAAAGCTCGTGCAACACGTTATCGTCTTTCAAATCAAGCATATCTATTGATGCCTCTCAATTTAGATACGTACTTTGCTTTAGATATTGACGAACGCCAAGTGCAGATGTCATTCAACTTTGAACTTATTCGTGGACAGCTTCCCACTATTTCGCTTTTTACTGATGAAGAAATGTCTCATCTTGTGCAGTTGCAAGATGAGTTCAGAAAGCATATCAATGGAATGACTGTTGGTGAATATCGCAAGGAAATGGAGCGACTGGGCATTGACCTTAGTTGGAAATCTTCACAGATTGAGGGGAATACATACTCTCTGCTGGAAACGGAACGCCTCCTGCGTGAAAGCAAGACAGCTGATGGTAAGACTAAGGAAGAAGCAGTCATGCTCCTTAATCATAAGGATGCACTTCATTTTCTCCTTGATAATCCAGATTATCTGGAGAAACTTAGTATAAGCCATATTGAAGACATTCATCAACTGCTGACCAAAGATCTCTCTGTTGATAGGGGACTTCGTCGTCGCCGTGTAGGTATTACAGGGACAAACTATCGCCCTCTTGATAATGAGTTCCAAATTCGTGAAGCAATGCACGACACTTGTAATTTGGTCAATGGAAAGAAAAATGTTTTTGAGAAAGCCCTGCTCACCTTAGTGCTTTTGTCCTATATTCAAGCTTTTTCAGATGGAAACAAGCGTACGGCACGTATCACGAGCAATGCTATTATGATAGCTAATGGCTATTGTCCGCTAAGTTTCCGCTCTGTAGATTCCATCGACTATAAGAAAGCAATGCTCATCTTTTATGAGCAGAATAATCTATATGCTTTCAAACAAATTTTCATGGACCAGTTTGAGTTTGCTGTAAAAGAGTATTTCTGAATACTATTTCATTACTAAATTATTACCTCTTGAAGAGGTGGTTTTTCATCCTCCAAATAGTAAGCATGATCTTCGTAAAATCCCGCCTCCGGCGGAGGCGCACCATGCTTAACCGCGGGTGATGCCCGAGCGGAGCGAGGGTGAACCCGTGGGGAAGCAGCCTACCAACCTCCGACGCCGGCGGCGTCGCACTGCAAGCGGGGAGAGCGAAAGCCAATCATGCAAAGAGCGGGAATCTCACCTGTTCTCTACCCGTAAAAATCATTTTTTTGTCACGTTGTCACGGATGAGATAATGAGAAGATATACAATAAGTCAGGCGCGTGACAACAAAAATTTTGTTGTCACACTGTTGTCACGCGTATAGCACAAACCGTTTCAGCGCTTTACCCCTCAAATGTGACAACGTGACGACGTGACAACACAAAAACAATATCTGGAGAGGATAGAGATTCTGCCCATATTCAGCTTTCTCTCTTGCCCTCTCCGCTACAATAAGCGCATCAGCTGACAGGCTTATTCCGTCAGCCGACGCGCTTATTGCATTCTCAAACGCAATAAGAAAATTTGCGCTCAAGTCAGGACGTCTTCTCTCGTAGATACATGGAAATGCTTGCTGGGGTTTGCTCCTGTTTGAGAAGCAAGAGGAGCTGCAAAAGATGCCTATTGAGGTGTTTGCAGATTGGAATGCTGAGGTGAAGCGGAAGAGGCAGGGAGGAGGGCAATAAAAAGTTTTTCAAAAGTTTGTAGGTAATAAATTCATTACCTATATTTGTGGCATAATAAAACAACTAAAGACGATGCCTACGCTTTTCATTCTATTTGGTTTCAAGTTTATGTTCTACTCAAACGATCATACCCCCATTCATATCCACGCAGTTAGAGGAGGAGTAAGTGCCAAGTTTAATGTATTGCCCGATGTCGTGTTGGTAGAAAACAATGGAATGAAACCAGCTGAGTTAAAATTGGTAGAATCAATAGTTGAAGAGAACAAGGACATTATCATTGAACGTTGGAATACGTTCTTTAATGGAAATAAGTGATTATGAAAGTAAAAGTATGGACAACCGACACTGAGATTTGGATTGAGCGTGAGGATGGAACACGAGGCTTTGAACGCTTTGCCGATTATCCACGCTTGAGAGACGCAACGCAAGAGGAGCGGAAAGCTTATGAAGTGCTTCCTTATGGCCTGCACTGGGAAGCTTTGGATGAGGATTTGAGTTTTGAGGGATTTTTCAACAAGAAAGAGCATACCTCCTTATATCGTTTCTTCATGGAGCATCCAGAACTCAATGCTTCTGCCATTGCTCGGCGTTTAGGTATCTCGCAAAGCTTGTTTGCTCAATACATCAGTGGCAATAAGCATCCATCAGCAGAGCGTGAAAAGCAAATTGCCGAGCAGATACGCCATATTGGTGCAGAATTGATGGCTGTAAGTTTGTAGAACAGTATCAGGAAAAGGCGCTTTTCTTCTTCTGCCGACCCATTATGGAATAGAAAAATGCGGAAATCTTTTTGAGGGATTTCCGCATTTTTATTGTGTTGAGCGATGGAAGGGAGGGCTTATTTGCGCTCCTCAATCCATTTGCGCGCATTCACGAAGGCTTCCATCCAAGGAGTGATCTCGTCGGCGCGGCGTGGCTCGGGATAAGTGCCACACTGCCAGGGGAAGCAAGAGCGCTCGAGGTGCGGCATCATGGCCAGGTGGCGACCATCAGCAGAGCAGATACCTGCCACGCTATAATCGCTACCGTTGGGATTGCCGGGGTACTCGTCGTAGCTGTACTTCAAGACAACGTTGTATTTGTCCTCTGCTTCGGGTAATGAGAATTTGCCTTCGCCGTGTGCCACCCAGATGCCGAGGCGGTCGCCGCTGAGGCTGCCAAACATCACGCTGCGGTTGGTCGGGACAGTAACGCCGAGGAAAGCACTCTCAAACTTGTGGCTGTCGTTGTGAAGCATACGGGCGCGGTGTTTGTGTTCGGGGTTGATGAGGTTGAGTTCCACCATCAATTGGCAACCGTTGCAAACGCCTAAGCTCAAGGTGTCCTCGCGGGCATAGAAGCGATCGAGCGCTGCCTTTGCTTTGGGATTGTAGAGGAAAGCTCCCGCCCAACCTTTCGCTGAGCCGAGCACATCGGAGTTGGAGAAACCACCGCAGAAAACAATCATATTGATGTCGTCGAGGGTTTCGCGACCGCTGATGAGGTCGGTCATCATCACGTCCTTTACGTCGAAGCCCGCCAGATATAAGGAATAGGCCATTTCGCGCTCACCGTTCGTTCCTTTCTCGCGGATGATGGCAGCGCGGATGCCCGTAGGCGTGCGGCGTTCGGGTGTGATGCCGAGGCTCTCAAATGTGCCCTTCCAGTTGGGCTGAACAATATTGAACTCAATCGGTTGTTGCTTGTAGTTTTCATAACGTTTACGCGCACAGCCGTTGAAACTCTGTTTTGTGTCGAGGATATAGGACGTTTCGTACCAAACATCGCGGAGGTAGTCGATACCAAACTGATAAGTAGCACCATCCTTTGTGGCCAAAATGTGGCGTTCATCGGTGGGTTGTCCCAGTTTGACGTATGCCACGCCGGCTTCATCGAGCACTTTCTTAAAGGCTGCCTTGTTGGCGTTGCTCACCTGCACCACCACACCCGGGTTCTCGGCGAAGAGCACCTTGATGAGGTCGTCGCACTTGAAGTTGTCGAGGTCGATCTCAAGTCCGCCCTCCGTGTTGGCAAAGCACATCTCGAGCAAGCAAGTGATGAGACCGCCCGCACTAATGTCGTGACCCGCCAAGATGAGGCCTTTCTCCACCAATTGCTGAACGGCATTGAAAGCATCGCGGAAGTATTCGGGATTCTTCACCGTGGGCACATCGCTACCCACCTTCTTCAGCGTTTGGGCAAAAGCCGAACCGCCGAGGCGCAGGTCGTCGAAACTGAAATCAATGTGATAGAGCGAAGTCTTCGGGTTGTTCTGAACAACGGGGGAAACCACTTTGCGAACATCGCTCACCTCGCCGCCAGCACTCACGATGACCGTACCCGGAGAAATGATTTTCTCACCATTGGGATATTGCTGTGAGAGCGAAAGACTGTCCTTACCCGTGGGCACATTGATTTGCAGCGCGCAACAGAAGTCGGACAGAGCCTGCACACCTTCGTAGAGACGAGCATCCTCGCCCTTCTGTGAGCGGCAGGGCCACATCCAGTTGGCCGAGAGGGAAACGCTGTCGAGTCCCTCAGACAGAGGAGCCCACACGATATTGGTGAGCGATTCGGCCACAGAGAGCACACTGCCCGCAGCAGGGTTGGCCAGTCCGGCTTGCGGCGCATGGCCCAGCGCCGTAGCGATACCCTTACGGCCGCGGTAGTCGAGAGCCACCACGCCGCAGTCGCTCAACGGCAGTTGCAGTTCGCCCTGACATTGCTGGCGCGCAATCTTACCCGTTACCGAACGGTCCACTTTATTAGTGAGCCAGTCCTTGCAAGCCACAGCCTCCAGCTGGAGCACATTGTTGAGATATTCGTTGAGATGACGCGCCTCGTAGGTGGCATCTTCGTAGTGGCGAACAACCGTCTCGTCCACCATGACCGTCTTCGGCGAATGGCCAAACATTTGTGCCACATCGAGATCGAACGGACGAACGCCATCAGCTTGCACAAAACTGAAATGAGCATCGCCCGTAGTCTCGCCCACCACATACATTGGTGCGCGTTCGCGTTCCGCAATCTTGCGCACATGGTCGAGGTGTTTCTGGTCGATGAGGAGGCCCATGCGCTCCTGGCTCTCGTTGGCGATGATTTCTTTAGCCGAGAGTGTTGTGTCGCCAATGGGGAGTTTCGCCATGTCGATTTGTCCGCCACATTCCTCTACCAATTCGGAGAGACAGTTCACATGACCTGCCGAACCGTGGTCGTGGATCGAAACAACGGGGTTTACCTCCTCTTCGCAAAGCGCACGGACAAGGTTGTTGGCGCGCTTCTGCATTTCGGGATTAGCTCGCTGAATGGCGTTGAGTTCTATACCGGAGGAGTAGCGACCCGTATCAACGGAGCTGACACTACCGCCGCCTAAACCGATGCGATAATTGTCGCCACCGACAACCACCACCTTGTTGCCTTTCTCCGGCGTGCCTTTGAGGCAATCTCGCTTGGTGCCGTAGCCCACACCGCCGGCCAGCATAATCACTTTGTCGTAGCCGTATTTCTCATTGTTTTCCTGATGCTCAAAAGTAAGCACCGAACCCGCAATCAGCGGTTGGCCGAATTTGTTTCCGAAGTCGGAAGCACCATTCGAAGCCTTGATGAGAATTTGTTCGGGCGTCTGATAGAGCCATTGGCGCACGGGGAGCACATCCTCCCAGGGCCGACCGCCATCCAGGCGCGGGTAGGCCGTCATATAAACAGCCGTACCAGCTATCGGCCAAGAACCAACGCCACCGCCCATACGGTCGCGGATTTCTCCACCCGTTCCTGTTGCAGCACCATTGAAAGGCTCCACGGTAGTGGGGAAATTGTGCGTTTCGGCCTTGAGAGAAATGACACTCTCAATGTCGCGAATGATGAAATAATCGCTTGTGGAATGGTCTGCTGGTGCAAACTGTTCCACAACCGGACCTTGGGCAAACGCCACGTTGTCCTTGTAGGCCGAAATAATCTTATGCGGATTTTCTTTTGTTGTCTTTTTGATGAGGTTGAAGAGCGACGATTCGCGCTCCTTTCCGTCGATGATAAACGTACCGCCGAAGATTTTGTGGCGGCAGTGCTCGCTGTTGATTTGGGCAAAACCGAACACCTCTGAGTCGGTGAGTTTGCGTCCCAATTGTTCTTCCACGTGGTGGAGGTAACCAATCTCTTCGGGACTGAGTGCCAAACCCTCCTGCTCATTGTAGGCTTCGAGATTTTCTACATACTCGATGGGCGCCGGCTGATGGTGGATGGTGAAGATGTCCTGGTTGAGGCCATCGTAGAGCCGCTGAAGCATCGGGTCGTGGTCGGCATCCTTGCCTGTCACGGGGAAGTACTCCTCTATACGAGAAATGCCGCGGAGACCCATATTCTGAGTAATCTCTACGGCATTCGTACTCCACGGTGTGACCATTTCGCGGCGCGGCCCAACATATTGGCCCGTCAGGCTTTCGCCTGATAGCACTTCGGCGTCGCCATAAAGCCAGCAGAGTTCGTTCACTTCGTCAGGGGTGAGCTTGTGATCCACATCGGTGGCAATCACGCTTTTTTCCTTTGTTCTGAAAAAAAGAATCATAGGGGATGATGATTTTGATATTGCAGCAGCGAAGTTACGACGACTTTAGCGCACCTCAAAACTTTCCTCCATTAAAATTTTGCTTCTCTCCTCACCGAGTGCAAAATATCTCCCTTCTGTCCTTCCTCGCAGCTGTTGCGTTTGTCCTTTTCGCCTTATCTCTATTGCGCAGAATTATACACTTGTTGTCTTTTTACTGAAAAAAGCAAGACAAAGAGGAGTGATAAGCGGATATAAATTGTATTTTTGCCGTCACTACTATACTCATGATGGAACAAAAAGAGAAAATTCTCACAGAAACGAAGATGTCCGCAGCCACCACGAAGGAAGAGCTTCGGTGGTGGGCGATGTCGGCCGTTTACAACCGCTCGATGAAAGTCAAACAGATGCTGGACGGTTGGGGCGTTGAGAACTTTGTGCCGATGAAGACGGTGGTGCGCACTTACGCAGGGCGAAAAACGCGCCAGCGCATTCCCGCCATCAGCAACCTCATTTTTGTGCGTGCCTCGGAGGAGCGTGTGCAGGAAGTGAAGGAGCGCAGTCGCATCTTGCAATATCTTTGTATGCGACAAGACGGGCGCAATCGGCGCATCATCGTACCCGATGACGATATGGCCGCTTTTCAGCGAGTGGCTGGAGCGGAGGAAGAGGTGCTCTACTTCCGTCCAGAGGAAATCGACTTTGAGCGCGGCGATCGCGTGCGTATCCACGGTGGCGACTTCGATGGTGTGGAGGGCATCTTCGTAAAGGTGCAAGGCAAGCGCAATAAGATGGTAGTAGTCACAATCCCCACGCTCGTCTCCGTTGCCACACTTACTTTCGCGCCCGAACTGCTCGAGAAAATCTAAGTAGCTCGCATCTCCGCGCGCAGCTGCTGTTCCCTAATTTTATTTATTTTATTTCGCAAAATAGTCCAACGGGTTCGCCCCGTCGAACTATTTTTTATTTACCGCCTAATTGTTTGACAATCTGCTTCCTCCTTCTGGAGCGCGAAATCGTGCCTTTTGTTGATGAAATGCCTTTAACTATTTTCCCATCCGAAGTTTTTCTGGGAAAATAGCTTTGAAAAACTGCTCTACAACATAAAACCGGCGATTTTTCTCTTGTGTTTTTAATTCTTTCTCCTTCTGCGGCGTGAAAATACAATAAAGCTGTCGGCCGACAGAATAAGGGCGTGGGCCGACACAATAAGGAAGTCAGCCGACAGCCTTATTGTATCTGCGAACATGCTTATTGTGTCCTTTGCTCCATAGGAGAAAGGGAGAGAAACTCTTATGGAGTTTTGGAAAAGAAGCGATTCTCGGCTTTGTAAAATAAGAATCTGCTTGACAATTAAGGAGGCGCTGATTGTTCTCTTTCAATGCTTCTCCAGCAAGTGGAGCGGCTCTGACGAAAGGCTAAAGAAATCCCCTTCTTTCCTTTGCGAAAAGAAGGGGAGGGGGAATGTTTTATTTCCGGTCTCGAATCTCGTCGAGCGTGATAAGACCATTCACCACGGCGTAAATAGTAAGGCCGGAGATGGAATGGATGTCGAGTTTGCGGAATATGTTCTTGCGGTGGGTTAGGACTGTATTGATAGAGATGAAAAGCTTGTCTGCCACATCCTTGTTGCTCATGCCGCGCGCAATGCAAATGACTATTTCGCGTTCGCGTTCGGAGAGCGATTCGTCATTCTCGTTCTTCTGGAGCGGCTGTCCCTTGGTTCGTTCCATCAGGAGCTCCACGGCGGGGAGGAAAAGGTCGTTTTCAACGCCGCGATGCAGCTGGAGATCCTCCTCACAGTTGAAGAGGTCGAAAAGAACCGTGTTGAGCAGTTCGTTAGGCCCGTCGCCTTTGTAGTATTTAATGATGAGGTTCTTTAGCTCTTGCAGTTTGTGGTTGAAGCTCTCGTTGGAGTGAGCAAACTGCAAAAATTGTGTGTCGGAAATAGAGCCGCCCTGCAACAACTGGTCTACACTCCGGAACATCTTCTTATTCTCTGCTTCCATGTGGTGGCGAACATCGCGCATGAACTCATCGAAAAACTGAAGGATGAGGAAAGCCACTTCGTTGGCATCGGAACAGTTGATAGAACTCACCAAGCGTCGGCGAATGTCCGGGAGTTGGAAATCGAGAAAATAAGAGTGGGCACGCTTGAGATAGTCCGTAAGGGCAGCCGCGCTAACTTTATCTACATAATAAGAGGCTACTTCTGGCCCCACTTTAACGTAGTTGGCCACGGCCAAGAACGTAGTGACATCGACATTACTCTCTTTGCACACTTCGCGCACATTTTTCTCGCCGAAGCCCAGAGGTATTCCGAAGCGACTTAGCATCTGAAAGAGATGGTGTTCGTCGCACAGAACGTCGTACATACGGTCTACTTCTTTATAACTATCTTTCATTGTTTTTCCTTTTGAAGAGCTATGTTGGCAAAGTTAGGAATTTATAGCGTAGTAGTCACTATGTTTTATTGCCTTAATGTGTAAAAAAGATGGAAAAAGATGTGTTCCGACAGCATTAAGTTGTTTTAAGTCCCTATAAATAAGGATTTCGGGCGCGCAAGTAAAAGCGTAATTTTGCCAGCGAAACAAAATAACAATTTAAGATGAGGCATAACAAACTGCTGCTCGGCGCGTTGGCTTTTCCGCTAACGGTGAGTGCGAGCACTATGGAAGACACGCCTGTGGATACTTCGCGGGTGTACGATATTGAGGAAGCTGTCGTTGTGGCTTCTCCCAAAGAGCACACAGCTTTTCGCCACCAACCTGTCTCGGCTTCTGTGTTTGGCACAAAGGAGATGGCGCTCCACCACATTGAGGCCGTGAAGAATCTCTCGGCTTTTGCGCCCAATGTGTATATGCCCAACTATGGTTCGCGCTTTACGAGTGCTATCTATGTGCGCGGTGTGGGGTCGCGCATCAATACGCCGGCCGTGGGACTTTATGTTGACAATATTCCCTTTGCGGATAAAGCCTGCTACGATTTTTCTTTTCTCGACATTGACCGTATCGACCTCCTGCGCGGACCGCAAGGAACGCTTTATGGGCGCGGTTCGATGAGCGGTTTGATGCGTGTGTTCACGGCCGACCCCTCGCAACACAACGGCACGACCGTACGTTTGGGTGCTTCTGGACCAGATACGGGGCGGCGCATCAGTGCCACCACTTTCCTTCACCCTGCTCCAGGGCTGGACATCTCGCTGAGCGGACTCTATGCGGGGAGTGCAGGTTTCTTCCGCAATACGACGACGGGGCGCAAGGCCGATGGCAGCAACGAGGGGGGAGGGCGCTTTCGAGCTGTTTGGCGCGCCAACGAACGCCTGCGCTTCGATTTTAGTTCGGCCTATCTTTATAGCGATGAGAATAGTAACCCTTACTACTATCTTGGTTCAACCTCCGCTTCCGAGCCTTATCCTCATCTCCTCAACCTCATCTCCCAAAATCGCCAAAGCAGCTATCGCCGCGGACTCTTCCATACGGGACTCAACGTAGAGTATAAAGCCAAGAAGTTCACCTTTTCGGCCATCACTTCCTACCTCCATCTCCGCGACCGCCTGTTTATGGACCAAGATTACATCCGCGCGGACATATTCTCCTTAGAGCAGCGACAGCGGATGAACAGCGTGAGCGAAGAGCTGAACTTCAAAGGCAGCAACGGGCGCCACTGGGCGTGGACCACAGGAGCTTTCTTCCTCTACGAGAATAAGCGCACCACTTGCCCTGTCAATTTCTATGCGGGCGGAGTGGACTTCCTCAATTCAATGTTCCGCAGTGTGATGCCGAGTTTCGTTACTTTGCAGTTCACCGACTCTCGTTTGCCGTTCGATGCTTCTTTGAAAACTCCGGGGATGAACGTGGCTCTGTTCCATCAGTCCACTTTCCGCCACTTTCTCCTTGAGGGACTATCGCTCACAGCAGGACTTCGCCTCGACTACGACCGCCATGCGCTGACGCTCAATTCTCCTGCGCGCCCCTACAACTATCTCTTCCAACTCCAGATGCCTACGTTTGGACTCGACATCAATCAGTCTTTCACGAGCGAAGCAGGACTGGCCGGAAAAAGCCATCATGGCAGTTGGCAGCTCATTCCGAAGGTGGCATTGCAGTATGATTTGCCCAGCGGCATCGGGAATGTTTATTGGGCAGTGAGCAAGGGGTATCGCAGCGGTGGCTACAATCTGGAGAACTACAGCGACCTTGCGCAAAACCTCCTACGCCGAAACATCATGGAGCAAGTGCGCGACTACAGCATCGCTACGCTGCAAACGCTGCCGAGCCTGACGGACGAGAGCCGAGAAAAGGCCATCGCTGGCATGAGCGGTATGATTGCTGCCAATATGCCCGGAGAGGTGAGTGTGTCCGCATTGGCTTATAAACCTGAATACAGTTGGAACCACGAGTTGGGCACTCATCTCACGCTCTTTGAAGGCGCGCTGCAACTGGATGCTGCTGCCTTTCTTCTGAGTACCCACCACTTGCAGATGGCGCGTTTCTCACCCAGCGGTATGGGGCGCGAGATTGTGAACGCAGGGCGAAGCCGAACGTACGGAATGGAGCTGAGCGTGCGCTCTTCCCTCCTCGACAACCGCCTGAGCCTGCAAGCCTCCTATGGGTGGGCACATAGCACTTTTACGCAGTATTTTCTCGGACTGGCCAAAGGGGCTACGCACGCAACGAACTATAAAGGAAATTTTGTGCCTTATGCTCCCGAACACACGCTTGCGGCTTCGGCCGACTTCCGCCAACCTTTGTCGAATGCTTTCTTTGAGGCCTTCACGGTTGGAGCAGGAATGGTGGGCGCGGGGCGTATTTGGTGGGACGAAGCCAATACATTTAGCAGTCCGTTCCATGCAGTGCTCAATGCCCACGCGGGAGTGGAGCTGGCTGGTAAAGTGAGTGTTGATTTCTGGGCGAGAAATCTGACGAAAGCCCATTATAGCGAGATGTCCTTTGTCTCAATGTCGCGTCGCTATGCGCAATATACGCGTCCTTTGCAAGTAGGAATCGATGTGAAAGTGGAGTTTTAGGACGCTCCTATTTATTCTGTCTTAGCTGCGACTAAGCAAACTTTTCCGCGCGAGAAAGAAAAGCGGAAAAGTTCAAAGAAAGAAAATCGGACTGGTTGAGCCATTCAGCAATGCGCTGAGGGCGCCAACCAGTCCGATGTGTTTTTATTTCGTTCCCGTAATCCGATTCGCTTCTTCCACAAAGCGCGCTTTCAGTTGTCGCGCAAACGCGTTGTTAGGGTCGAGTTGTAGCGCCTTGTCGAAGCAGTCGAGCGCGTCGCGATAATATACAGGGCCTTCTTTCATCGGGTTTTTCACGATGAGCGCAGTGAGGTAGAAACCTTGCAGTGTGTAGACATCGGAGGGTGAAGCTGTTTTCATCTGTCGGAGTTGGCTGATGCGTCGGTCTGCCGCTTTGGCGAGGCCGTCGGCCTGGTCGTTTTGAGGATTCATCACAGCAAAGATGAGGCAGAGGCGCGCCGCTTGGTACTTTGGTTGTACACTGTCGGGGAACTGTGCCTCTATTTGCTCCATCTGTGCAATGCAGTTGAGGAGGTTTTCGGGTGTGGGAGCTTGCATCTGACTAAGGCAAGCGCTGATTTGCTGCTTCATGTCGAACGGTTTTTCCTTGGTGGTTTGAGCTGAAGCGGAGAAACTCATACTTGCGATAAAGAACAGGGCGATGGCGAGGTTTGAAATGATAGTTTTCATAAGTTTTGTTGTTTTTTTAGTGGAACTTTAATGAATCTGGATCGAAGGAGAAACGGCCGTATCAGTTCGATTTCCTGCAACAAAATTATGTAAGGGAAAAATACCGTGCAAATAGTTGTGACGCACAACCACTTTCTGGGAGAAATAACTACTGCGTGGGACGAGCAGCGATTTTTTGGGACGAACAACTAAGTGGTTTCTGCGGATAAGTATCAAAAAATCGGACCTATCTTTGAGCTGATAAATCCGATTTTCTTTCTCTGTTTTTATAAGAACGTTTTGAGCTTCGCCACATAGGAGCGCGACACGGGTACGACCTCTTGGGCTGGAGATAGCGTGAGGATATAGCCGTTGGAATTGCCCTTGGCCTTCGTGATATTGTTGAGATTGACAATAAAGGAGCGGTGACACTGAAAGACATTGTCGTAGGGGAGTTGCTGCATGAGTTCGGCAATGGTCAGGCGGAACGTTTGACTGGCAACGGTGTCTTGCTGCTTGTAGTGGACAATAATGTCGTTTCTCACCGACTCGGCAAAGAGAAAATCGTTGATGGGTAACTCCAAAGCCTGTCCCCTCACAGCTGCATCGCGGATGCTCACGCGGATGTCGGCTTGCTGCTCCGCCGTTTTGTTGAGCATAGAGGCGAGTTCCGTTCGCAGTAGGCGGTTGTAGCTAATGCCTATGGAGATGAATGTGATGAAAAGGCCAATGATGGAGGTCCAATAGAGGAAAGTAAGAAGCAAGGAGAGATTGAACAGACTCACCCCGAAATACAAACCCCAAAAGGCGAAATTCCCCACGCCGATAAAGACGACGAGCAGAATAGTGGCGATACTGGCATCGAGGATGGTCCATTTCGCTTTGTGTTTCATCACCTGCCGTGCAACGAGTGTATGCACCATCTCGAGGAGAAAGGTGATGAGGCCCGACGCGAGGCACGGCAGCAAGATGTTGCTTTGTGCAGTTGCCAGTCCGAAAGGGCGCAGCAAATAGAGAATAAGGAAAACGATGGCGGCATAGAGCAACTGTTCTCCCCAGGTGCTTTCCTTGAAAGGGTATTTTCGAAGTAGTATCATTTTTCTTCTGTTTTTCTACGGTTTATCCCAACGCCACATCGAGCATCATCATCACGCTGAAGCCCACGGCAAAGAAGATGGTGCCGATGTTGGAGTGAGGTCCTTCCGACATCTCTGGAATCAGCTCTTCCACTACGACATAGATCATTGCACCCGCTGCAAAGGCAAGCGTGTAGGGGAGAACGGGGAGCAAAACACTTGTAGCCACGAGCACAAGGACGGCCGCAATGGGTTCTACCACGCCCGAGAGGAAGCCCATAAGGAAGGCTTTCGGCTTGCCCATTCCCGCACTTTTCAGTGGCATCGAGATGATAGCTCCCTCGGGCACGTTCTGGATGGCAATACCGATGGAGAGCGTCAGAGCTCCCGCCGCCGTCACGCTGCTGGAGCCGCCCAAGAGTCCGGAGTAGATAGCTCCCACGGCCATACCCTCGGGGATGTTGTGGAGTACGACGGCGAGTACCATCATCGTGGTACGCTGCAAATGGCTCTTCGGACCTTCTGGCGCAACGGCTCCTGCGTGGAGGTGGGGGATGATTTTGTCGAGCAGCAACAAGAAAAGGATACCTACCCAAAAGCCGATGACGGCTGGAACAAAGGACCATCTCCCCATCTGGCTACTTTGCTCGATGGCAGGGATGAGCAGACTCCACACAGAGGCTGCCACCATCACGCCAGCGGCGAAGCCCGTGAGCATACGATTGACAGAAAGGCTCAACTCTTTTCGGAGCAAAAACACAAAGGTGGCACCCAGCGTTGTGCCTATGAGGGGGATGAGTATTCCCCAGATAATATCAGATGTCATATTTCTTCTTTTTGATTTTCTTATGCAAAGATAAGGAGAAGTTGTGAGCTGCGAAATACAAGAGTTGAGGTAGGAAAGAACAGGTATATGAGGGGACAAAAATACAATAAGGCTGTCAGCTGACAGCCTTATTGCGTGAACTGACAGACTTATTCTGTCAGCTGACACAATAAGGATATTTTTACCATTCTTTATACGCTTGTTTGTCAGTGGTTTACGGTGAGTGTGTTTCTCAATTCTGCCATTTTTCAAGATGGCTTTTAGCACACAAGAAAAACGAGGCACAAGTGGAGGGAAAACCCTTCGTTTCTTGTACCTCGTTTTGAGTATTTTTTAGGACGGATAGTAGTGTCCGCCTAAATTGTCCAATTTTTAAGCTTCATAGCCATATCTTGCGCAGGCTCCCAGTTCCTCTTCGATACGAATGAGCTGGTTGTACTTAGCCATACGGTCGGTGCGGCTCATACTACCTGTCTTGATCTGTCCAGAGTTGGTAGCCACAGCGATGTCAGCAATCGTAGTATCCTCCGTCTCGCCCGAGCGGTGAGAAGTTACAGAGGTGTAGCCGTGACGGTGAGCCATTTCGATGGCTTCAAGGGTTTCGGTGAGTGAACCAATCTGATTAACCTTGATCAGAATAGAGTTGGCTGCACCCAGTTCGATACCCTTCTTCAGGAAACGCGTGTTGGTGACGAAGAGGTCATCGCCCACAAGCTGGCAGCGGTTGCCAATGGCAGCGGTGAGCTTCTTCCAACCTTCCCAGTCGTTCTGGTCGAGACCATCTTCAATAGAGTCGATAGGATACTTGGTGATGAGTTCTTCGAGATAAGCAATCTGCTCGTCATCGGAAAGTTCTTTGCCGTTCGGATCTTTAGGCATTCCGTTGGAGAGTTGCTTGTAGTTGTAGTAGTACTTACCATCGCGAACAGAGGCAAACTCGCTCGCTGCGCAGTCCATAGCGATGCGGATGTCCTTGCCCGGTTCGTAGCCCGCGTTGCGAATGGCGTCGACGATGCTCTGCAGGGCGTCTTCAATGCCGTCGAGAGCTGGTGCGAAACCGCCTTCGTCGCCCACAGCAGTGGAGAGGCCGCGCTTCTTGAGATCCTTCTGCAATGCGTGGAACACTTCAGCACCCATGCGGATAGCTTCCTTCTCAGAACTTGCACCTACCGGACGAATCATGAATTCTTGGAAGGCGATGGGGGCATCACTATGAGCACCACCATTGATAATGTTCATCATCGGGACAGGAAGTACGTAGGTGTTAGTGCCACCAATGTAGCGATAGAGCGGCATATTCAGAGCTTTGGCAGCCGTTTGAGCCACAGCCAAGCTCACGCCCAAAATGGCGTTAGCACCCAAGTTGCTCTTCGTCGGCGTACCGTCGAGGTCGAGCATCTTATAGTCGATGGCGCGCTGATTGAGCACATTGTCGCCACGAAGCGCGGGAGCAATAATGTTATTGACATTCTCAACAGCTTTCAGAACGCCCTTGCCACCATAACGAGCCTTGTCGCCATCGCGAAGTTCGAGAGCTTCGTTTTCACCTGTAGAAGCACCAGAGGGAACGCTGGCGCGACCCATTACACCGTTTTCGAGTGTCACTTCTACCTCTATTGTGGGGTTACCTCTTGAATCGAGGATTTCTCTTGCGTGAATTTTTTCGATTTTCATTGTTTCTTTTGTTTTATAACAAAGGGCGGGGGACGATTTTGCAAGTCACCTCGTACGAGATATTGGTTGAAGAAAACATCTCCGCTCTAATGCTCGTCCCTTGTATCTTGTTGTCGTCCCCCTCGTGTCTACCCTCGTATCATTGTAATAATCATTTTGAAGGGGCGTTCTGCTTTTACGCTGTGACGTGCCCCGCTGGGAATGATGAAGCTCTCGCCGGCTTTGATGCGATTGTCCGTGCCTTCAACATTGAGTAGCATCTCGCCATCAGTCACTTGGATGAAGGCGTCGAAAGGTGCGAGGTGTTCGGAGAGGCCTTGGCCTTCGTCAAAGCTAAACAGCGTTACGCTACCAGCATTGTTGTGTACCAATTCCTTACTTACTACGCCACCTTCTGCATAGTCTACCAAATCGTTTGCTACGAAAATCTTACCTTTTTCAAACTTTGCCATAATAAAAATGTGTTTGTGAGTTACGGGACCAGCCCTTTATTCGTTCCGCAAGCGGAATCGTCTTTCTGACAAACTCCTTAAACAAAAGGAATGCCGCGAGTAGGGGACTGTCAGGTCGGGTAACAAATGTGTCCAGCTAAGCTTCGGAAAGAGATTAAGCCAACTCGCCTTTGATTTCTTCCAACCAATTGGCAATGCGCTCACTGTTGTCCTCGTTGATGTCGAGAGCCAAGCCGACGAACTTACCATCAATAACGGCTTCAGACTCTACATAGTTATAAGTTGATGCATCAACAGCACCCACCAGTTTAGCACCACTGTTAACCACTGCGTTGTAGAGCTCAATCAGTGCACCACAGAATGTGTCGCCGTAGCTTTCAGCGTCGCCGCAACCGTATAGCGCAATTGTCTTGCCTGCCAAATTAGCTTGTTTCAGCACTTCGAGGCCATCGTACCAGTCGTCCTGAACTTCGCCAGCGCCCCAAGTGGAAGAGCCCAACAGCAGGTTGTCATATTCTTCGAGTAAAGCTGCATCAATTTCTGATACATTCTTAACATCGGCTCCTAACTTGCTGGCAATGTCTTCTGCAATGCCCTCGAGAGTTCCGGTGCTGGAACCAAACACCACTAATGTCTTCTTCATAATTTTCTTTGTTATTTTCTTTAATGAATATATTTCTAAACTTTCATTTCTTTTGGTGGTTGCAAAATTACGCAAAGCCTTTCCTGTCTCAACTACCCCTTTCGCGGTATAATACTCCTCCCGTCTTGTTTCCTCCACTTTAAACCTCTCAACACGATTGAAAAGGAAATCCCCATGCTTTGGCACGCGAATCAGTGTCCCCTGTTCCATTTTGGGTCAAATCAACTAAATTTCAAAAAAATATAAAATAAATGTCTTTTCCCTTTGTTGTATCCAAAAATACCTTTATCTTTGCACCGCTTTTCGACTAAAAGCCATCGCGTCAAGCGACTGAAAGGAGAGATGGTAGAGTGGTCGATTACAGCGGTCTTGAAAACCGCCGTGCTGAGAGGCACCGGGGGTTCGAATCCCTCTCTCTCCGCAAACAAGGGTGTAAATCAGCAAGTTATGCGATTTGCACCCTTTATTACACCCAAGAATTTAAGAGCAATAAAAAAACTGCACCCAAGCAATAATCTTGGGTATGACTTTTGGTATAGGAGAGTTCGTTCACTTCTATAACGATGAAACGACCTCATCACTTGCTAGCTCAGCAGAACGGCATTGTGGTGACTGCCTATAGTGGAAGTAACTAGAGCGAGGTGCAACTTTAAGCCAATAAGTCAAATCTGTCCCGAACCTAATTGGCTATTATTTTTTTTGGGGGGAGTATGTTTATTGGCATGCCTTCCAGTTGGATACGTTTTTCTGCACTCAATGTCGGTACACAGATAAACAAGCGATTTATTGCACGACTGGCAGCCACATAATATACCCGATGTGAGTTGTTGTCATTTAGGTTTGGTGACAACAGGAACTCTAAGTCTTTTTCCTCTTTCAGAACAACAAACACGTTATCATACTCCTCTCCTTTTGACTTATGGATGGTTTTATGCTTGTTATTTGAATCACAATACTTCACTCCAAGGGCAGCATCTGCGTACGTGTGGTTCTGGTAGAAATCCCTGATTGCCGTGCCTTTAATCTTGGTTATTTCGACATGTAAATCATTTACCAGAAAATTGTAGAAATCCATCAGACTTCCGTCTTTGTAGTCTTTATAGCCATCCAGCAAGTATCTTAGAAGCACGATGGTTTGAATCCTATCGCGATCGATGATATCTAACTGATGCCAAGCATTTCGCAAGTCATTCATTCTTGTATATTCCACGGCCTTTATCAACGCCTTTATCACCATCTGACGCTCTGCATTGCTATCAAAATCCATCTCTAATATATTCTCTACCTCTCGCACCCCGTTCTTTTTACGCATGGAATTGGCAAGTATGTTTTGAAAGGCAAGCGATTGTATTTCGTCAGTTCCACTCTTTTCTATACACTGTTGGTAACAGTTAAGCATATCACCGACAAGCAATTCTGGCATCATTCCTTCTGATCCATTCAGCCAGTCTTGCGAAAAATCAGTTCTGACAATATTCAGCAAGTCTATTATCTGCTTCGTGCTACGCCTATTCCCTCGTATTTCATACTCCTGCATTTCTGGAACAGTAAAGCTGTCAAATTGCTGCACTGTAGCACCTAGAAAATCATAGATTGATTGTGCTTTATCGCCAACCACTCCCACAATTACCCCCTCATTGCCTAACTTGGCTAGTAAGTCAATCACAAAAGGTATTGTATCTTGAAATTCATCCACGAAAATATATGGGTATCTAGCCTTTATCAATGTGTATATGTTGGGGTATCTCGAAAGCAGAATCTGAGAAAAATACAAAATGTCATCAAAAGACATATACCCTCTACTCCATAGCCATCTTTTGAACCCCATATAGCAGTCATTGCCAACGAACCACTTGCCGAACTTTATTGGGAACCTTGGTTTATAATCGTTGTATGCAAGGTTTGAATAATGCCACGTGGCATTATTCAAACCTTGCAGATAGCTTCTGACATTCACCCATGACTTATTAATAAGCTTCAATACTGATATAGCTATTCCTTCTGACTTAAAATTAGAGTCATCTATAACCACAAGTTTGCTCAACTCCAGCCCAAATTCTTTAGCTACCAGATGAATATAGGGCTTTACTATATTGGCATACAAGAAACTATGGATTGTACATACCTCAACCACGTCATTCCCCATATTCAAACGTGAAGTAATCGTATCGATACCCACGTTGGTATAAGTGATACAAGCCACCTTCCTCACCACATCAAGTTTGTGGCTATTTGACACCACATTCTTGATATGATTTATCAGCCAATGTGTCTTTCCGGCACCAGGCCCAGCAGTCACCTTAAATGGTTCGTCTATAGGTATAGTTTGTTCTGATTTTATGATAGTAGCCATTTTAATGCATCAATAATATATTGGGGAACATGAAACTCTTTTCTTTCTGCTTCTGGTTTCTCTAGGTTATCCATAAGTGTCACGTTTAGTTCCAGCGCATTACTGCCTTTTGAAACGGAGTTCAAATAACGCGATGCAAGTAAGGCTTTTCTCTTTTCTTCATCCTCCCACCCCGATTGGTCTATTGATGACTTTATACGTGTATTAGCCTCACTGTTTCGCATTTTACCCATCATCTTGTTCACATCCAGTTCTGTCATCATTGCTTTTATCTCGTCCCGATTGGACACAGAGTCAGTCAATAACAGTTCACAATTGGGATTCTCACGCATTAGGTCATACTCCAGCGTTTTTCCATACGTTACATCTTGCCTGTAGAACCTAATGTTAGGATGGACTACATATTGATCTACTTCTGTTTCAGCATGATGCTTATAGTCGTAGTTGTCTGTATCTATATTGTACTCATATGGGTAACAAACTTCATAATTTCTGTCATCTCCTTTCTTTTTTCGACAGGGGTCAATATCAGTCAAGCAGACAATCTTCTTGTTGATGGTATATGGATTTTTCGTATCAAATAACTTTAAAAAGTGGTTGAAATAGCGACCTCCCATATTCACCACTAGCACATGCTCATCTGTAAGGTTCTTATTCAAATACCTGGCAAAGACTGGGAGCAGCAACTCCTCTGCAATGCCCTCGACAAAAATCAATCTGTTGGCAAAGAACATATCCGCTTTAGTTGCATCCAAAAATCTCTGAACATATTGCTTGGATACCATATCATTAGAGCTCTCTTCTTTATATATGACACGTGGATAGCCAACATTGATCTGTCCCAACGCAGGTGAGGTTAAGCAAATTAAGTCATCCAGTTTTACCGCAGAGGCAATTTGGGTAGAATGTGAGGTCATGAATATCTGACGTACATGCCCATTCCAATTATTGTCCTGCAGAAACTTTAGGAACTTGTACTGCATGGCTGGATGCAAATGTGCTTCACATTCCTCTACAGCAAGGAATGAGAGTACCTTGGCATTGCGTTTCATGTAGGCAATGTTTCCGTCTGCCTGCATCTTTGCAAGCAAAAGCGACATATATATAAGATTGTTATACCCTAGCCCATTATATGTAGCAGGCACTTCTATACCAACAGCGTATTTGATAAACATTCTCAATACAGAGAACATCTCATTCTCTGTCACCGTTCCATCAAAATCTGGTTCGGCTCCATTAAATGTTGCGCCTGTATCAAGTGCGTACTTCAGAAATACGTTTTTCCCATCCTGTAACCTATTTTGTAAAGTTTGCATCAATGGCCTAGACTGTTGGACAAAATCATCTCTTAAGGCTTTTAATTGTTCCTTTATCTCATCCTCTGTCTTTGTGACATCATTCTTAACTGAGTAATCAATAAAGAAATTCAGTACATCCCTAAGGAGCGGATTATAACCTGCGTATAGGTCATGACTGACATCGCGAATAGCATCAAGGAACTGGAAGTCAATCTGCCCCAACGTCTCATTGATGTTGATACCAGCAGCCTGATTACCTCCCGAGCGACTACTTTTATAGAGTCTGATGTAGTCTTGCTCTATAATCTTCCATATTTCTTTGGCTGTAATTGCGTTAGCAACATCTGCCTTATAGTTTTGCTCTTGGCTATCATCCAGTTTAAACTCGTATCTTAATTCAGCCTCTTCGCTTAATGCTGGGTCTGTCATCATATTGGCAAACAGCGCCATATCTGCAGAATATAAGTTTTCATCTGCACTTCTACGTAAGACAAGAGTTATTTTGATCCGTGGTGACTGCCGTTGAAGCTCTGCCACATCTGTCTCATAAAATAAGTCACTGGTACCCATTCTATGACCATTACTATAGCCAAGCACTAACCCCATTGCACGGAGCAGGTTACTTTTACCGGTGTTATTATGACCTATTATAACATTCACTCCTTCATGAAAAGGTATTAAAGCTTCCTTAAAGCTTCGGAAGTTTAATATATTAATCTCCTTGATATACATACTATATTTCGTCTATACTATCATCTAAAAATAGGTGTTCTGGTTTCAATACTATGCGATGTACCGCCTATGCTACTACTCATATAAAAAGATGTTTAACATGGCTACCTTCTGTCTCAGAGATAGTAGAACTTTGATATTCTAATGTAATGTGGGCAGACTTCAATAAGTCGTTTTCACCCTTTATTGCAAAAAACTATTGTAGTTTTACTTCGTCGTATTCACTTCCTACGTAATCAAAGAAGGACGAGAGCAGATATAAAGTTATCCAGAGGAAGTCCAATAGAAAATATATAGAAACACCTCTGTATATTGATTTCACAATGAATGACGATATTTCCCATATTGTTTTCCATACATCTATATAGCTTGCTGAAATTATTTTTTCAACGAACTGGCATATTTCATGAAATGGTATGCTAAGTAGTGATGCAGAAAGAAGTAACATACAGAGTAAGGCCAACACTATAATATAAAATGAAAGTGTGGTTGCCTTTTTATAATAGTTTTTTAATCTTACTCCTATCGGCATTAGTTGGGCATTTACATCCTTTTTATAGGGACTAAAGTCTATCTTCTGGAACTTATCAATTAACATTAAAATAAATGAGAAGAATAGACCAGCAAAAAGTGATAGAGCCGACACAACATATCCTGCAAAATCCTTACCAAAGCCATCTACTGTTGTAATTGAAACCACAACTGAAATCATTAGTATCCCCCATTGGATTTTGGTAAAATAATATCGTGGCTTGTTCTTTTCTATGTTTGACGTTGTGCTATTAACTTCTGCATATTGAAAAAGATGTGCATCACTGACTAAACTTTTTAACGCTTCTCTAAAACTCATAAATATCTTGGTTTATATTTCGTTCAGCTTTAATTTCTTTTAAAAGTTTATGGCAATATTCCTGTATGGCTTTGAAATCAGGAAGTCCTGTTTGCTCGTCTGAAGTAATTCCTTCATCCGAAAGATAAATGGTAGGTCTTATACTTTGAATATCCTTTGAGATATCATAATTAGCATTTCTCCCCTGCTCGTCAGCGGTATAGATTCGACCTTTACCTTCACCGAGGGTCTGTTGGTCAAGTGTCATTTTTGAAACTTCTTGCATAATTTCTCTTGTTCCTTCTGAATTTATAGGCAGTTTTTGGTTGACAGGTCTTATACGAACTTCAACTTCAAATTCTTGTGCTGCCTCTGTCACTTTTTTGCGAAGACTTTCTGACAGTGGCAAAGGCGATGTAAAACTGAACATTCGTATAGCTGCAGATTTTTCATATTTTTCTTTGAGCCGTTTTGGAACAAATGGTTCCACATCTACCTTAAAGTAATTATCACATCCTCCCAATAATTCTCTTATGAATTCATTTATAGGACCTTGAATACTTTCTTCTGTATAGGATTGTGTTAGCAACACTGCATACTTGTCATTTAAGATAGAGTTCAAAAGTATGTAATACTTATCCAAGACTGCATAATTCGGTTTAATTTCAGTTTTACCTTCTTTTTTCTCTGTGTCTTGATACTCTCTTAATATACCATACTTACCTCCTTCAATAACACCATCTATCATCCAAGTATCTGAATATAGAGTCATTGGCAGCATATTACCATCGTCTATGCCAATGACTTTTTTACTTTTGTCATCTTTATGAAATTCGTCTTGTCCCACACCATTAATGAAAGAGGTAAAAAGATATTTCATTAGAGCCTTATCAGACATATCTGAGTTCTTCGCATATTTTTCTTTCAAAAAATCTCTAAAGGTTTTATTTTCATCTTGTTTTTTAGGCTTAAGACTAATTATGTAAACATTGAGTTTGGGGTTATGTGCCATATTTATTTTCAATTACTTCTCGTCAGAGCACGTGTTTAATGTTTTAAAATCAAAAACTTCATTATCAAGAAAAAGCTACATCATAATAGTTTTCAAATGAAAGAATATTATTCTTTTAGAAGAGGATTCTGTCCTCCTTTGGGAAGTCGCTTTACCATTTTGTCGAAGTCGCTTTCAAGTTGAGCCATTTCTCTTTGTCGGTATATATTGAATTCTCGCTCGGCTTTTTCTATTGCTTCTTGATGCGATACACTTCCTTTGCCTTCCAACAGTTTGCGTTGCAGGGCTATGATTTGGTTGTCAAGAGCTGAAATCCAGTCTGCCATACGCATGGGACGTTCTTCAAGGGCTTGGAACTCGGCAAAGTCTAAAAATTGCGACACAAGTAGGTTGAGCCGTTGCAGTTCTTTTTCGGTGAGGTAATTCTTAGCTATCTTTACATCATCCTTAGTAATATAGTTGCCTTTGAAATTGGTCATGCCAACGAGAGGTTTTTCACTATCCACACGGTCGTAGATAATTTCTGCAGCCGTGTGTTCGTGTACGGCATAGTGGAGTTTATTCTGCACAGTAGCGAAGAATGTGCGGGTGAGATCAGTGCGCGGGTCATAATCCACAGACGTGGCGTAGATGTCTGTTACCTGCTGATAAAAGTTGCGCTCCGAAGCCCGAATATCCCGAATGCGCTGCAGTAATTCTCTGAAATAGCGGTTGCCACCTTGTTTGAGTCGGTCATCATCCATTGTAAAGCCTTTTTGGATATACTCGTGTAGTCTTTCAGTAGCCCAACGACGGAAGCGAGTTGCTATCTGAGATTGCACACGATAACCAAGAGCGATAATCATATCAAGATTATAGTGGTCAATATTGCGCTGGACATTGCGACTTCCTTCTTGCCGAACTAACAAGTATTTCTTGTGAGTTGACTCATCTGTCAATTCATTGTTAGCATAGATATTCTTGATATGTAGGGCTATATTCTGTTGCGTAGTATCGTAAATCTCTGCTAACTGCCCTTGAGTGATCCACACATCCTCGTCTGCAAAGCGCACGTTTATCTTTACCAAGCCGTTATCGTCTTGGTAGATGATGAGATGATTATCATTCTTTCCTTTTGTCATTACTACTTTATATAGAGCCTTTTTTCTACTCCGTGACAACTTCAAATATATCTTCTATTGTCGCAGATAAATCTTTAACTGTCTTCTTTTTCTTAAAGTGAACCATAGATGGAATCTGTACCCATCTTTCATCGCCATCAATGAAACTGCAATCCTCCAACAATCCAAACAGTTCTTTTGCGTATTTCTTTGCTCTGCATTCAAACTGTATTTTCAGTTCATGGTACTGACAGAATCCTATCCATAATATACAATGCGCTCTATCTTGTTTGAGCCAGATTTCATTGCCGAAACTATCACCATACTGTTTGTACATATCGAGTTGATTTAGATCGTGATAATCAAAGCCATAATTATTAGCTATAGTATTTGCTATTTTCGCTCTTTCTGTATCAAGTGCCACTTTTGCATATTGCTTTCTTGGGACTGCAAACATGATATGACCTTCATACCAATATATTCTAAGTACAGCCTTTCCACTTGCTTCTTCAGTAGCAATCCAGTCATATAGTTTGATATCGTGACGAATCCTGTTCACAGCCATATTGCAGTACTCAATCTCCACATCTGATGCACCAGGCCAGGATGTAAAATTTTCAGCATTATCTATGTATTCAGAAAGTCCTTTCTTAACGGTTTCAACATTATCACTCTCCAGAACATTTGTTAGCATTTTCCTTACACTATTGTTCGATGCTAAAATATTCTTTAAGTACTTATTGGTTTCAGCTCGTTCTGTTATAAAGCGATTTCTTATGTCATCCCATGTAACAAACTGACTTGCAATAGCACGAATCAGTAAATGGTCTTGACGATATGCTGGTGAAATTCCAGATTCATCAAACATATCTTTTGCAAGAGACAAACTATGTTGGTAATCTGACAAAGACATACCTTCTTTATAGAAGAACATTACCATACCTCTAAAGTATGGGTGTTTTTCTGCATCTTCAAAGATAGGGAGCCATTCGTCATTTTCTGCTATACGGGAAGCTTTCAACACCTCTTCAAGTAAAGCTCTATTTTCCCTCTCGTCAGTATTGTCTTCTTTCCACAGGGATAGGGCATAGTAGAATGAATCTCCATCAGACAATCTTTTGGCTATGCTGTGAATAATAGCTGAGAATTTCCTAATTAATGATGAAACAGGAGTAAGGCTGTCAATATTTGTGTTCTCGACAACATTCCATACAATTCGCATCCACTGTTTGAAAGCTTCAGTATCAAATGACTTAAATGCTTCAATAAACTCAATGACAGCACCAAACGTAATAAGTTTAATGTGGGTCATCTTGGTATTAATATTGCTATAGAAATCATCACCTTCCAATGATGGCTTTTCCCATGTAGGAACCAGCATTTCGTATATAGCCTTTTTGGAATCTTTGAAATCATACTGATAGAAAGTATCAAGCACTTTATCTAATGTCAACACATATTCTGGATGATTTGTTAGAATCGACTTAAATTCTTGGAATCCAAGATATTCGTTAGCCTCGGTTCGACTCTCTGCATCTGTATAAATCTTCCTCAATGTGGAATCCTGTCGTATATCCCTGTCATTGACAATATCTTTTGTAGAGATAATGTATTTGCATGCAAAGAATCGTGAGAAGAAGCTCATATAAGAAGCATCAAAGTTCTCAAATCCTTTCCTCCAGAATATGTCAATCCATTTAGCGTCCAGTTTGACCGAGAAATTGAAATGGAACTCAACCTGCTCTTCACTGTCTTTACAGTAAAGAGGGACCTGTTCCTTGAATGGTGGATAATCAATTCCGCCAATATAATTTGTCAAGTCAGCCTTAAAATTCTCAAATGGACTTAGTTGTAAACCACGGGCATTCATCTTAATATACAACTCCTCAGACAGATTGAAGAAGCCCAAAGACTTCACATAGAACTGGATATTTGCCAATTTTGTGTAAAGAGCTTTATTGTCTTGATTGATATAGCGTTCATGTATAGCATCGAGCATAGTCAGCATAGCAGTTATAGTGCTATCTCTATCAAATGACTTGAAATACCATTTTGCTTGTCTGATCACTTTCGATGGTGTCTGGCCAGACAAATCAATACGATAGGAGGCAAGCTTATGGCAAAATACCGTTGAAGTAGAACGTGTTTCATAGACAAAGCGATGCAGTGCATCACGTATTACCTTATTTTCCTCCTCGTCTTCTGTCAGTTCACAATTGGCTATATACCAATAAACGAGGAACAAGGTGGTCATTCGCTGCTGACCATCCAGTAGTTCCATCACATATTCGTCATTAGATGGGCGAACAATGCCATAGATGAAATTGAAGTCAAATATCTCATCTGTCTTAAAATTCTCAAACATTTCATTCAATAAGGTGTTGCGAATATAAGTACATACTCCGTCCAGTCTTCCTTGTGCATAAGGGCGTTGTATCTTGGGAATGATAATTTGACTGACTTTAACCTTCATATCTTTGTTAAGGTCAAGCTCTTTCCTATATATATCTATAAATGTATATCTCTCATTCATTGATCGTTCTCCTCATTGCTTATATAGTTTATAATAACATCATAAACATATCTGTGATACGCATTCATATCTTCTTCTGTCCAAAGAGAATGATTGGTTCCCTTTTGGTCAAAGAACTTTGCAAAGATGTATTGTGTAGCAATAGGAACAAATACACCTTGTTTGATACGCTCTATGATAATATGGCGTTTGGTACAGAAAAGACTATTTCCATACATTCTGTTGGTAGTTGCATCAAGAAGGGTTAAGTTTCCGATGGAGTTTTTAATTTCTTCATCAGCTTCAACCTCCTTGGCATTCTTCTTCAATATGTCAATAACTATATCATAACCTTTTTCTTCCAGATTTTGCTGAATCTGCTTACGCTCTTCTTGGGACAGTTCTTCAGAGCGGTATTCCATTGCAGTCTTGATCCACTCAATCTTGTCTTCCTCCCTTTTTAGTGCATTAGTATGGAAAGAGTCAATATGTTCAATATCCCAGTTCTGCGCACTGAGTACGTCAAATGGGAACTTATATACATCTGAGTCAGATTCGAGCTTTTGGTTTTGCTCATTCAGAAGGTGAATATTCAAAGTCAACAGTAGTTTGTAGATGTTGTCATGCTCCTTATAAGTATTAAGGATAAGCTTCTTGTCTTTGTCTACCTTGATACCGCGAAGATGGTAAGATATGCGCTTTTTCAAATAACGTTCAAAGTCAGCTCTACTTGACAGTTCGGGCATGTAGTCGAAATGGAGGACCAATCGACACAAATCTTCACCACACTGGCTTAACAAGCCAATGAAATTGTAGGTGGATGGGGAAGAGAACCAGTCATCGAGTGTGCGGAACAGTTCCATGACCTCGTTCCATGCTTCTGCAACTTCAAGTTGCAAGTCCTCACCAATCTTCCCCTCAAATCGATTATAGTAGAAACGGAAGATCTCACTCTGTCTGGTGTCCATCAACTTCTCGTCAACAACCTTCAAAATGTTGTCCCATTCCTCTTCTGGCACTTCTTTCAATACATTCTTCTTGTATATCAAATTAAAGAGGAAGTCTATTCGGTTAGGCAGATCAAAGCCTTTCTTTTGAAGGAAGTACCAGAAATTGTTAGCATGGAGTGTATTCTCTATAAACTCCCATTCCAGAGCCAGTTCAGACTGTTTGATATACTTGTCGCCAGCGGTAAAATTCTTTTTTAACAGGAACAAGCCTTTGATAAGTTCAGCATCAGTTAACCTAATCTTGCCTGTATTTATCTTTTGGAACTCCTTAATGTTATTCTTTTCCTTGCTCTCAGCTATTTCATACCATAACACTTGTACAGAACCTCCTTTAGTGTCGCTCATTCCATTGAGCAACTTAAAGAAAGAGGTTCGAATATTGTCAAGACTTCCTCCCAATTGATAGCGGATATTGATTGCCTTTCCGTCCGTCTTTATCCACTCAGAAATATACTTGAAAGCATTTGCCATGTGGAAAAAATCTACGTTTTCCTTGAAATCATCTTCGCTACTATCCTTAATTGTTCTCATGGACATGCTTTCAAGGAATTTAGCAGAACCGTCACGAGTAGCATAGCAAATATGATACAATTCCTTACCGTCCTCTTCTTCTTTCAGCGTTTCTGCATCCCATCCCTTCTGATCCATAAGGTATTTGTACAGAAGGTATATGGTGGTTAATCGCTGTTGCCCATCGATGATCTCCCAGACTCCACGTTCTTTGATGTCGTCGTTGTATTTATCCTTAAAAATGAATTTCAACTTTTCTTTGTCAGTAATTGAACGTGCAATAATTGGCTGAAGACAATAGAACTGGTCTTGCTTCTTTTCTTTCCCTTCATTTGCAAAGTCATTTGTGAAACATAGAAGGTCTCGGAGTAAATCTCCAACTTGCTTCACAGTCCAACGATAACCTCTTTGATAGGAAGGGATATAGAAGTATCTTCCATCAAGGAGCTCGCCTATTGCATATTGATATATAGAGTTGTCCATATTGTTTATTTAGCTTGTTTGACTATATCACTAACTCTTTAGGAGATACACCGAGCAAATCTGCTACCTTGAAGATGGTGACAAGATTAGGTTGCTTGCGATTACAAACGTAGGCGTTGGTGATGCTGAAACTCATACCCAACTCTTTGGCAAGCCACGTTTGGGTGATACCTCGCTTCTTCAAATGTTCCTTGATAAGGTTGCTATGCTCTTTTTTCTGTCCCATCGGATGATAGTTTATCTTGATATTGACTACAAAGTTATGAACTTATAATGAATAAAACGAAGAAAACGGAACTTTCTCTCACTAAAAATAGTTTTTCCAGTGAGAGGAAGCCATAAGGAATCTCTTAAACAATCAATGATGATTGAAATATAAAATGAGTTTGCCCGAAATAGTCCACTATTTGAATGTATATTAAGCGTTTTGACAGTCTTTGATTTCCTTGCATCTCCCTATACTTCCCGCTATATCCCTGCCTCTTGGAATAACACCAAAAGCCCTCTACTTTTGCATCGTCAGACCTGACCAAAATCCCTATGCGCAAGGGCAAGTTATTCATTTCAAAACAATTGAATTATGACGATAAACGAATTACTGGACAAGCCTGTTTGGCAGATGACTGGTGAAGAATTACTTTTCCTTGCACAACATGGTAATATTTCCACGAGCAGGGAATCAACAAAGGTTTCCTCCTCCAAAGAAGAAAAGCGATATGTGTATGGATTGGCTGGCATAGCACGTCTTTTCGGATGCAGTTTGCCCACAGCCAACCGTATCAAACAAAGTGGCAAAATCAATCGTGCCATTACGCAAGTAGGTCGCAAGATTATTGTTGATGCTGACCTTGCACTTGAATTGGCAGGACGAAAGACGGGAGGGCGAAGATGAACACGACTGATTATGAAAACATTTGGCAATCATCGCTTATCCATGTTACGGACGAGTTCTCGATTCCGCCTGTCGTTCTGCAGGCAAGTGAAGCTATTATAGGTACGCTGGGTAACTTCAGTGTGTCAACAGGAAAGGCGAAAGCCAAGAAGACTTTTAATGTAAGTGCCATCGTTGCAGCAGCCCTTGTCAATGGTCAAGTGCTGGAATATCGGGCTTCATTTCCCGAAAGTAAACGCAATATCCTTTACTTTGATACAGAACAAAGCCCCTACCATTGCCAACTCGTGATGCAACGCATTCTGCGATTGGCAGGACTACCGATAGACAGAGAACCCGAGCATTTGAAGTTCAGCCACCTCAGAGCCATTGCCGACCCTAACGAGCGTAGAGAAATCATTCGTTATGCCATCTACCATACGCCCAACGTGGGACTGGTAGTCATTGACGGCATTCGGGATTTGATGCTCGACATCAATAACTCAACTGAGGCGACTAAATTGGTGGGCGACTTGATGCAATGGACGAGTGAACAGAATATTCACATTCAAACTGTGCTGCACCTCAATAAAGGCGACGATAACGCACGAGGGCATATCGGCACGGAACTCAACAACAAGGCAGAGACAGTCTTGCAAATCACGAAAGACAACACGCTGCCCGACCGAAGCATCGTTGCTCCAGCCATCATCCGTTCTAAACCCTTTGACAAATTCGCTTTTCGGCTCAAGGAGGTTGAAGATGAGGTGTGCGTTCCCGAAATCGATACTTCCTACACGGACGCAGACTGCAAGCCCCACCGCCATTTATACCACGACCTAAGCGACACCGAACATCGTAAAGCATTGACACAAGCCTTCTTTTTGGGAAAAGTATTGCCTTATGGCGAACTCATCGTAGCACTCAAAAAGGCTTATGCGGAGGTCGTAGGGCAATCTTATGGGCAAACCAAAATCAAAGAACTTCTACAATTTCTGCTCAACAAAGGTATGCTGATAAAGGAAGAACGAGGAAAATATCGGCTCAACCAAGACTATCTACCCTAAAACCTTTGGTCGGTCGGACACAGGCTATATATACCTGAACCAACCCGACCAAAGAGAAATAAGTTTGGTCGGTCGCAAATGGGTGCCTATAGTGTACGACCGTCCGACCAAACAACAATCAACCAGCCTCCAAAAGAAAAAGGCTGGGGCTATATCCTTTCAACTTAAAACAACATCACAATGGAAATACAACACATCAAGCAAATCGCTATCACCAATTATTTGCAACAACAGGGCTATGCGCCAGCACGAGTACAAGGCATTCACTATTGGTACTACTCTCCGCTGCGCAATGAAAGCACACCATCCTTCAAAGTCAATACAGAGCGCAACCAGTGGTACGACTTCGGCTCGGGCGAACATGGCGACATCATCGACCTTGTATGCGCTTTACATCGTTGCACTATCAGCGAAGCCATCAGGCTTTTGAGTGGTGCTAAACAAGTAGCGCATCAAGAATTTTCTTTTGGCGGTAAGAGAAAATTCTCCGAGCGCAAATTGGAAATCCTCTCAGCACAACCGCTCTCCAATCCCCATTTGCTCCGCTATCTCGTAGAGCGTGCCATACCCCTTACCGTGGCCAATTCCTACTGCTCGGAGGTTCTATTCCAAAACATGAATCGGACATACTATGCCATTGGATTTGCAAACGATGCTTTGGGATGGGAAATCCGCA
>ERZ773046.74-NODE-74-length-67614-cov-36.620983_pt1 | contig 67614 bp, 43 predicted proteins | sample MGYA00580634_ERZ773046 | MGnify/ENA primary metagenome ERZ773046 (study PRJEB29015, sample SAMEA2738127) | human oral metagenome | biome: human oral; feature: human-associated habitat; material: saliva | place: China | collected 2159 ... | reverse complement strand
CAAAAAAAATTTTTTCTGACCACTCATCAAAATTTTTCTAACTTTTTTTCAAAAATGTAGAGGTTAGTAAAGAAAGTCAGTCATACCAATGCTTGTAAGCGCTAACAAAGAATCCAAATTGGAATCCAATTTTCTCCAAATTCGTCCAAATGTCCCAAAAACGGCCAAATTCTACGAATTAAATCGTATTTTTCATCCATTTTGGATCATTGTTCGGGACGTCCCGAACGTTTAACCAATCCGATTGTTAAAACCACCCACTTTCGAGCGGAACGTTCGGAAAATTTGGTTACGCCTTTGCTTGCAAGGGTAGTTAATTTGTGATATAATGGTGATAGCAAAATGAAAGGACAAATAGATGGAAAAATTAGTCATTATTTGTGAAAAACCATCTGCCGCTCGAGCTTTTGCGACCGCCTTAGGCGGGCGTACCGGCACCTTTGAGGGTGATGAATATGTCATTACGAACTTGTATGGACATATTATGGAACTCGGTAAGCCTGCTGAAGTAGCTGTTAAAGCCTATAAAGAGACGGTTGGTGATTTTGGTAACACACAAGGAATTCCATGGTCACCCGACTATTTCAACTTTTATGACAAAAAGGTGAAACCAAATGTCGGAGACTTTACGGGTTATACGGACGCCTATAGTGCTGTCCAACAATATCTCAATGCTGGATATATTCCTGTTATCGCGAGTGACATTGACACCTATGGTGAAGGTGACTTACTGGTTCAAGAAATTCTCGACTCTCTTCATTATAAAGGGAAACGCTATCGTGAATACCATGTCTCAGAAACACCAAAAGATGTTCAAAAAGCCATTCGTGAGAAAAAGGAAGTGACCGACAAAGACCCGGCTTATATGACGGGGTTTACACGCTCAGCATGTGATTTCTTAACCCAACAATATACACGGGTTGCAACCATTGCCATTCAGCAGCAAGGGTATCAACTTCCGGCTGTTGTGCCCTTCGGTCGTTTGCAATCAGCTATTCTGACCATTGTCGGAGAACAACTGGATGCGATTAAGGCCTATAAACCAACCTCTGTATGGGAAAGTCGCTACAAGCTCGATAACCTCATTCTAACGGCGCCCGATCTCCCTCAGTTTGCAACCAAGGAAGAATGGGAAGCTGGAGGGTTACCGCTTCAAGCTAAGGTCAAAAAGGTTAAGGAAGTACCTGGGTCAACCAAACCTCCGAAACCACTTAATTTGACCAAGTTGTCTGCTATTATGAGCGGGCATGGTATGTCAGTCAAACGAACCCTTGAATTAGCACAGAAAATGTATGAGAATGGAGACGGCTCCGGTCGAAATTACCTATCCTACCCTCGTGCGGAAGAAGATTACGTCACAACTGAACAATTCAATGCTTTTCTCCCTCATGTGGATGAATACATTCAGTTGCTTGGACTCCCTCAAGCGGCTTTTACACACCGAACTCCTCGCCCAACCCACGTCAAGGACTCTGGTGCCCACGGTGCTCTTCGTCCAGATGCGGTGCCAAAAAGCTTAGATGAACTCGATGCCAAGTTTGGTAAAGGTGCAGGGCTTCTCTACAAAACTGTTACTGAACGGTTCCTTCTCATGTTTCTTGAGGATACTGAATGGGTTCGGCACGAGTATGAAACAGTTGAGACGACGCCTGTCTTTAAGGGAAATGTTAAAGTCATTACCAAACAAGGGGTAGTCGACCCTGATGCGGATCCAGAAGATACGGTCACAACTCTTCCTGATTTGAATAAACTAGCGGAACTCTACCCACACGAAGTGAAATCTGTGAAGCCAGCCAATCCAACTACGGCTTGGTTGTTGAAACAGCTGGTTAAGCATGACGTTGGTACGGCAGCGACGCAAGCCAAAACGGTTTCCGACATGACGGGTGCAACCGCTAAACATCCCCTCAAAGATGGTAAGGTCTTGAGCTTATCGATTCTCGGTCAAATTGGTTATGAGGCTGCGAAAGGTACTCTTATTGGTTCCATTCAAGGAACGCGTTTCATGCAAGAATGTATCACGGCGGTTCGTAAAGGCGTCTTGACACCTGAACAAGCGATGAAGAAGTTCTCGGAAGCTATTACCAAAGATATGGAAGTCCTTCGGTCGAAATCTTACAATTTAGATGGTCTCGGATTACCGAAGAAAAAACCAAAAGAAATTGCTCAGGGGGTATGGAATGGTCAGACCATTCAATTCAACCGTCAGTACTCGAGTCATCGCTTTACGGATCAAGAAGTGGAACAGCTCTTTGCTGGTCAAAGCTTGACCATTGAAATCACCACTGATAAAGGAACCTTTAAAGTGAAAGGTGCTCTCGCCAATCAAGAATACCAAGGTCGTCGCTATGTCGGCTTTAAGGGTGAATTTGTTCGTGATGACGTAGCTGAGGGTGTATGGCAAGGTAAACAAATTCGATTTAAAAATCAATTTGCGGGCCATCTTTTTACACCAAGCGAAATTCAACAACTGTTGAATGATGAAACCATTACCTTTACAACTGAAAAAGGCACCTATACTGGTAAATTGGAAGTCCAAACCTACCAAGGTCATCAATATGTCGGATTCAAAGCCCAATTCCCTAAAAAGGAAGGTTACGTCTATGGCCAATTCAAAGGTCAAGAAATTTCCTTCAAGGGTGAATTTATGGGTTACAAATTCACAGATGATGATATTAAAAAATTGCTAGCCGGCACGAAAATTGCCTTCAAGGGTAAATCGAAAGCGGGTAAAGAAATGATGGTTGCTGGAGGATTAGCACAACAAACCTACCAAGGTAAAAAATTCTGGGGCTTCAAGCCTGAATTCGATAACAAGGCGGGTGGATTTGGTGGATGATGATGGACCATGGCACCTTGTCTGCTGGTTACAAAGATGAATCAGACCGACGATATTTTTAAATATTATGGTTTGTTGGTAGCTAATTTACATTTCTCAATAGATGAATCCATGAGTTTGTGATTCTGTAAAAACTTGACGTTTGATATCATCTATGATATCATATTTATAAGAAGGATATAGAAAGGAGGTGTGCCTCATGGGAGCACAAACCCCAAGTTATGTAGTTTCGACAAAGGTTCAGTTACCTGAGTCGATTGCAAAACGGTTGGAAAAAAGTTTTCGTATTTCAAACAGTGCTTACAATGAGGCACTGAGCTTTGGACTCAAACGTTTTGAAGCCCTCAAGCAAAACTCCCATTATCAAGAATTGTTAGAGGCACGGCGTCTTGCTCGTAAAGGAATTGCGAAGTTGAAAAAGGCTGAGAAAACAGCAAAAGGATTGACCCAACAAGTCAAATGTTATGACAAAATCCTTTTCGAATTGCGAAAAGCTTATGGCTTGACTAAATTCGAACTTCAAAAATATCTTGGAAATCAACGACGACAACCAGGTTCACCTTACCAACAAATAGCTGCAGGTGAAATACAGGTTATTGCCACTCAAGCCTATCAAACTTTAGAAAAGGTTCTTTTCTATCAAATTAAACCGCACAAAGTACGGTTTAGAAGTAAGTTCGATTTAGACGTGAGTTATCGAAACCGTGTGAATACAGAAGCGACACGGTTAGTACCATCGGATAAAAAAGGTATCGCTTATCAACTCTATATCCACAAGGCATCAACCTTTGTAGACATACCAGACAAAGCCTTTAACAAATACCAACAAATGAGCTTGTTGCGGTGTGAGAAAATCAAATATGTCCAAATTGTTCGAAAAACCATTCGAGGAAAGAAGGTTTATTACCTACAGATTGTCTGTCAGGGATTTCCACCATCAAAGGTAACCAAAGGAGAAGGCGTGGTTGGCATCGACCCGGGTATTTCGACGGTGGCCTTTACGTCACCAAGCGAAGTTGCCTTAGTTGATTTAGTACCGAAGAATATCGCTCAGAAGGAAAAACTCCTGAAACAACTCGACCGAAAAATCGAGCGTAGTCAACGAGTCAATAACCCTGAGTGTTATGATGAGTGTGGTAAAATCAAGAAAGGTGCACGGTTTAAACGCCCGTCCAATCGACAAATGCGTTTGCGAAATCGCAGGCGTAAGGCTTATCGTTCTTTATCTGAAGAGCGTAAAAAGCTTCAAGGACAACTCGTCAACCGGATAGTTTCACAAGCATCCATCATCCGGGTTGAGGAACTGAATGTCAAGGGACTACAGAAACGAAGTCGCGACATCCGCATCAATCCGAAGACCAATCGACCTTATAGTAAGAAGCGTTTTGGAAAATCCATTTTTAGGGCAGCACCAAGTGCTTTAAGAGCTGCTCTTGAAACAAGAGCCTTTCAACTTGGTATTGAAGTTGAAGTCATTTCACCCAAAGACGTGAAACCAAGTCAATACAACCACATCACTCAAACCTTTGAAAAGAAACCTCTTTCCACTCGCGTGTATGAACTGTCAGATGAATACATAGGCGTACAGCGGGATCTCTATTCGGCCTTTCTTATCGGACATATTGAGAAGGGTCGCTACCAACAAGAACAACTAGAACAGGACTTCCCTGATTTCTATGAGCAAATGAAGGCTTTCCTTCATCAACCAATGAAAACCGAGCGTTTAGCTTGGTATCTAACCTAAAACAAACCGTGTCAAGGAAAAGACGGTAAAACCCGAGGGACTGACGCTCCTTCGTTACTGCACAAGACAAGGCCTCTTCTTTCTACGTAGTATAAAGAGGTTTTGAGGCGGAAGATGTGTGTTTCGACGTGTGTCTTCCATCTTGTGAAACTTCCAAGCTCAGACACATACTGAGATCGGGTCTTTACCCGAAGCAGGTCATTGCTGTTTAGCAGTCGCCTTTAACTCATCCGTGAGTTGGAGACGAGAACTGAGCACGTTTACCATGATGTAAACGGGAATCCCGGGGTTGAAACCTCGGGAGGACGTCAACAAGGGCGTAAATTCTGGGGATTTAAACCCGAATTTGATAACAAGGAAGGCGGATTTGGCGGATAATGAAATCCATGCAAACAACAAGAAAGGAATCTATTAACTCATGATTGAGATCGTACGCAAAGCCACAACGACGGATCTTTTCCGTCACCTATTTCCATTTTTCATTGTGATTCTAGCCTTTGCTGGTTTCACCTACTATATTGTTCGCAGTCCGAAAGACAAGTTTCAAGGAAACTTGAGACCAATTCTTCTCGGCGTCGGTTTAGCGGGTGCGCTACTAACGGGTGTGATTGGACTATTGACCAATCCTTCCTATTATAAGGTAACCGATAAATACCACACGATTGTTCATGTCAAAGAAAGCTCCATGAATGTTGAAGTTGTGGACGAAGCCGCCAAATCGCGTGGACTTCTCTTTCGCGTTAAAGACCACGGTAGCCAACAAGTTCGTAAAACTTTGGGGATTACGGATGCGGATGATGACCGCGTTTTGTTGACATGGGAAGACAAAGGTCCTCATGTTATTTCTGTAAAACCAAAAACCATTAACCTTCGTACCGATGACTACAAGGTTGACGCTAAAGTTAAAGAAGCGTTAAACAAAATTGTGGACAGCATGGCCGGTGCCTTTAAGGATTTGGCTGGTCAAACGGATGGTTCAACTAGTGAGCAAGAATCAACTGATGAATCAACATCCACCGATGACACGGACAAAGACGAACCTTTTGTTGACGATCCGGATGCGACGTCAGAATCAACATTACAACCTGCTGTGTAAAAAATTTCAAATTTTTGCTCAAGAAACTTGACGCTGAGATAGGGATGTGATATACTAGTGATATACAAAAGAAAGGAAGCTTTTAGGATGAAAATTTATAAAGAATATGTCATCTTAGGTGTAGCCCTTCTTGGTGCCTTAGTTATTGGTACAATTTATCTAACGGCGCCTGAGGACCACCGTCCAACCGTTGACAACGTGATCCCCACGCCATTAGATGTTTCGGCTCCTACAGATTCTGCTACAGATTCTGAGGATTCGTCCACACAAACAGAAGAAAGGACAGACGAAGGAACAAATCCGTCTGATGGTACAACTGATGCGCTTCCAAGCTAATGTGACCTTCCGTGACCACGAACCAAAAGCGGTTGAGGACACACGTATCAAAGATTCGCTTGTGAACCTGCTTTCCCTCATTAAAGAGAGCAACCCTGAGTTGCTTCAAGAGGCAATGAACAGTCTTCAAGCAACTAACTAAGAAAGGAATAGAACACATTACATGCTAGTACAACACGCAACACCAAGCACGTTAGAAGAATCACAAGATCAACTTCTCCTTGCTGGTAGCAAGATCACCTTTACGGATATCTATAATAAAGAAATGGAAATCCCTTTGGTGAGAGGGAAATACTATCGCGCAGATGACGTGGATAATACATTCATTCTATTAAATGGTGTTTTGACCGATGTCAGTCAACAGGCGTTTCGTAAAAACAAACAAATGGTTGATTTACAGGAAGAAATTACCCGTTTACAGGATGAACTGGCCCAAGAAAAAGCTGAACAAGCTCAACGCGCTGATGATTCCGAGCGTGTTCAAACGCTAATCGCACAGGTTGACCAACTTCAAGAAGCTCTAACGAAACGTGAGAACGATTTGAAGACCTTGGCCATTGCATCCAAGAAGAAAATCACTCACCAAGATCAACTCATCCAACAATTGAATCAGGAAGCTGATGAAATGGGTGACTTGATTGAACAATTGGTTGCTAAAATCCATACACTTGAAGCACCCAATGAATAACAGAAAGGAAATTCCATGACACAAGTGGTAAAACAAAATAAACGCAAAAAACAAATTTTGATGGCTATGGGAATTGTTGGCGCTGCTAGCGTTGCAACACTTGCTCAAACAGCACATGCAGATGCACAAACACAAACTGCTGAAGGATTCGACTTGACCAAACAAGCAACCACTTCACCATTCCCTGTCATGTTTGACCGTCCAAGTGGTGTCAACGCCGCAGCTCTTGCAGGCGCTGTTCGTACACTCGGTACTGATTCAAACTTGTATGCGTCAGCTCTCAAAGCTGTTCCAGAATTGGGACAAGCAAACATCAATAGCTTGCTCAACGACGCACTATCAGACAATGCCGCAACTGCTAAAACAGCACGTACAACAATTGTTAAGTTGATTAACTGGTACAACAACCTTGGCGGTTTCCAAATTAAAACACAAGGTGGAAAAGAATACACCGTTGACAATTTGGATGAACCAATCAACACCATTGCGGTTGGATTTGCAAATCCAGAAGCCAACAAAGCTGTATCCGATAAAATCCAAAAAGACTTCGGAAGCATCAAAACAACTGGTGATGTGATGAAAACTCTTGATGCTCACAAAGCTGGATTGTCTACTGCTTACAAACAAGCCTTTGACGCTTATGCGGCTAAAGTAAATGCGAAAGATGCTGACCTAGCTAAATTGACGGAGTATGAAGCCTTGAAGCCACTCCTCAATGCTTATGAAGGTCTTTATGCAAATGGTGCGGCTGCCCTTCGTGGTGAATTGCTTGCACAAAACGGTACCAAAGAAGCTGCTGTAGCTTTCTTTGAATCAGCTGTCATCACCGGTCAAATTGATAACAAATCAAATGGTGATACTGACCAAAACCAACCTAAAAACGTGAAAACTCGCTGGGTTGATACGGAAGGTAAACCACTCGCACCAGAAGAAACTGGTAAAGACTTCAAAGGTGAAAAAACATTTGATGGTTACCGCATCCGTGAATCACGTACTGAAAACGGAATTCGTACCTACGTTTACGAAAAAATCCAAAAACCAGTAGAACCCAAAAAAGGTCCAGACAAAACCATCTGGGTTGACAAAGAAGGTAAAACCTTGAAAGCTGAACAAGAAGGTCAACACCCTGATAAAGAAGGTGACGACATTCCAGGTTACCGTTTGGTTCAAACCAAAACTGAAAAAGGAACAGATGGTTCTGTGAAAGTGACGAACATTTATGAAAAAGTTCGTAAACCAGATACTTACTGGTTTGACAGCGAAGGTAAAGAATTAAAACCGGTCGCTAAAGAACAAAGCCTTCCTGATAACGATGGCGTTTCAGATGTTCCGGGTTACCATTTGATTCGTGCTTACACGGTTACAAAAGCTGACCTTGCCGGAGACCTTAAAGGTTCTAAATTCCAAGAGGGTGACATCATCAATATCTATGAAAAAGATGCTGAAAAACCTGTCGAAAAACCTAAACGTACTACTTGGGTGGATGAACAAGGTAATAAATTGAAAGACCCTCAAGATGGGGAACACCCAGACAAGGAAGGCGACGACGTTCCGGGTTACACACTCGTTCGTATCGACAAAGATAAAGACGGTAATGTAACAAACGTCTACAAGAAAACTCCGGAAAAACCTGTTGAAAAACCTAAGAAAACAACTTGGGTAGACGAACAAGGTAATAAACTCAAAGACCCTCAAGATGGTGAACACCCAGATAATGAAGGTGACGATGTACCGGGTTACACTTTGGTTCGTATCGACAAAGATAAAGACGGCAACGTAACAAACGTGTACAAGAAAGCTGAAAAACCTGTTGAAGAAGTCCAAACCAAATGGGTAGACGAGCAAGGCAATCAGTTGAAAGAACCTCAAAAAGGTGCACATCCTGACGTGGAAGGCGATGATGTTCCGGGATATAAAATCCTTCGTACCATCAAGGACGAAAAAGGAAATATCACTAACGTCTACGAAAAAGTGAAAACTCCTGAAAAACCTAAGAACACTACTTGGGTTGACGAACAAGGAAACCAATTGAAAGAACCTCAAGAAGGTGAACATCCTGATAATGAGGGTGATGACATTCCGGGTTACCAATTGGTCAAAGTAGACCATGACAAAGATGGTAATGTCATCAATATCTACAAGAAAGTTGCTAAGAAAGTAACGACTCACTGGGTAGATAAAGACGGCAATCGTCTTGCCCAAGACGTGACTGGTGAAGAATTTGACAAACAAAAAGACTTCCCAGGTTACCATTTGGCTGATGTCCGCACATCTAAAGACGGCACTGAAAAATTCTACATCTATGAAAAAGATGAAGCTCCAAAAGCGAAAGAATTGCCAAAAACTGGTGATGTAAGCGGTCTTGCTGGTATTGTCGGTACAGCCCTTGTAGGTCTTGGAGGCCTCGGTTTCCGTCGCAAAAAAGGGAAAAAAGCCGAATAAAATGTAAAACCGAGCGTAAAATCGCTTGGTTTTTTTTTTGATATATGATATAATAGTGATATATGAAAGTAGCAGATTGCCAAGCGATCTGTAGTAAAGAAAGGAACCAAAATTACATGAGTCTTTTGAAAACAAAAACAGCTCTTGTTCTAGCCGGTCTCGGAGGTCTTTCAGCTGTACAAACAGCCATGGCCGATGAAGCTACTCCAGCTAGTCGCACGACTGATAAAGTCGGTCACCTTGATGTATCGGTGGATGACCAATCCCTTCGTGATGCTATTTCACTAGCAGAATCACAAGGTGTACAAGTGTTCCGTGATGAAACACGTGTCCGTACAGGAAATGCGTCTCAAACCACTAAACACATCAAAGAAGCGGAAGACTATTACAAAGAACGTGCCAATAGTTTGACAGCAGTCACCAATAAATACAAGGCTGACCTTGCGACCTATAACCAAAAGGTAAAAGAAAATGAAGCTGTAGCGAAAGCTGCTAATGCTGAAGTCGATGCCTATCGTACGAACCTGTCAGCTGTTGGTCGTAGCATTACCTTTACGTCTAAGACGTACTCAGACGCTGACAAGCAAACAGCTCTCACCAACCTGAAACAAGCTGTGAAAGTTGGCGAGCAAGTACGTGACCTTCGCTCAGCCATTTCTGACTATGAATCCCTACAAAATTCATTTGTTGGTTTCCAAACACAAGCTGACCAAGGAAATATCAAAATCAGCCGTGAAACAGTGACCGTTAAAAATGCCCAAGATTTGGCTAAATACCGTGATGAAATTACGGCGTCAAACAAAAAATTGACGGATTATGTCAATAGTTTGGGTAGTGCTAATGGTACAGTGGCAGAAGACAAGAAACCAAGCTTTAAGCTCTATACCTTTGTTATTGACCCTGCTTTGCTAGCTGAATTCAACAAACCAGTTGAAGCTCCAAACTTTGAAGCAGCACCGGTTGAAAAGGTTGCAGTGCCTCAATTCACCTATGCTTTCTACGATATTCGCCAAACAAGTGATGCTGGAGCTGACATCGAAAACAAAGATGGTGAAAAAATCACGATCAAATCAACTGCGAAAGATGGTGGAAACGTTCATCAAGCCATGGTCAATCAAACGATTGCCATCGCAACCACAAATGATCCCCTTCCTGCGGGTCGTTGGGACAAATACCATGTCTTGACTGTATCTGTCAACTTGCCAAAAGAAAACGTTGAACTCAATGAGGAATTGACCAAATCACAAAATCCAAATTGGACAACTGAAATCAACAAGGAAACGGGAAAAGTTACTTTCCGTGCAACCGATGATTACTTGGTCGAAATCAACCAAAATCAACGTACCCGTCAAGGCACTATTGGTGGCATGATGAACCAAGCCTTTGATTACAAGGTTCCAAACATCTTTGTGAAGTTGCTCAAGGATAATACGGATTATGAATTCTCAAGCGATGTCATGATTAACCATGAATACAAAGCGAATTCCGGTAGCGTTCATGTCCGCACCGACCAAGCTGACCCACAAAAACACAACAAGAACGATAAGGGTGTTGTGATTGATGGTAAAACAGTTTTCTTTGGTTCAACCAACAACTACAACATTACATGGGACTTTGACCAATACAAGGGTGTGAACATTGATAAAGAAATGCAAGAAAAAGGCCTTGACCTCCTTGATTTCTATCCGTCAGATGCCCTTAGCTTCAATCCGAAGAAACACAAAATCCTCCTTCAAGACGGTGGCACCACCATTGCAGTCGGCCAAGAAGACGGTACCTTTAAGGACGGAAACGGTAAAACGGTTGACGGATTGTCATGGAGCCAAGTAGATAGCTACAATGGTATTGACCGCAAAGGTCCAGCCATTAAAGTATCGGTAAAAGGATATGACCATCCGTATTACAAGACCTATGTGGAACAAGGGAAATCACTCAATGTGGTCATTCCAATGGCAACGAAGATTGTGGACCAAACTCCAGGTGTCATCGGCGGTGTTTACGGTGGAAATACCTACACCAACGTGGCTTATCAATCCGACTTTGGAAACATTTACAAATCAAACGAAGTGACCAATACGGTTACGACTATGGATCCCCGTAAGGATGCGGTTCTTGCGGTGTCACAACTCGAATCCCTTGATTTGAAAGCTAATCCAAAAGCGGCGATTGAACACAAAACATTCTTCCAATATCGTGCTTCTGGTTCTAAGATTGCGCTTGATATTTTGGGTCGTGCACCGGAAACCTACTCCATTACGGATGCCTTCCACAATGCCGACCAATATGATGGTGTTTACTTCGTTGAATCAAATGGTGAAATCCAATTCAAACCGGGAACACCACTTTATGCTAAATACCGCAAACATGGTGGTAAACTTCCGAAAGATAGTGATGTCACTAAATACACTACACAAACAATCGTGCGTGATGTCTCTAAACGTGGTGCCAACACACCAACGAAAGCTACAAGCGATGCAGATGGTTTGATTACCATCGTTAAAGTGGACTTTGACCAAGACTTCCTTGACCAAATCGATCCAGAAAAATCAACCTTCCAAATGGATGTCTTCTTCCAAGCGAAACGTGCGAAGAACGTTCAACGGGTTAATAACATTTTCCAAGAAGAAGTAAACGGCTTGATGTTTGACTCGACTGAAACTGTGACCAACACATCTGATAACGCGGTTGATACACTTCGTAAAGATGTGGATGGTTTGAGCGACAGCTTTGGTTCAACCTTGTCTGTCATCCGTCGTGAAGTGCAAAAGAATGCTGATACCATTGTGGCAAATAAACGCAACCAAGATGCGTTCAACAAATCTATCGTTGAAACCTTGGCGCAACATCATCGCCAAATCGACGAAAATACGGCTACCATTTTGTCCGTTCGTCGTTTAGCACAAAACAATGCGGCACGTCTCGATGTCATTGAACCAAAACTCGTTCAAACAGACTCTGAATTGACCATCTATGTACCAACTGTTCGTACGGATGCTGATGCCCTTCTTTATGCAACCAACCACGGTATCGCGGCAGGAAGCATTAAAGAAATCAAGCTCAATGCGGCCAATCGCTATGTAGTGGTTTACAATACGTCTAAGACAGCCATCAATGGTGGTCCTGAAGCCCTTGCTCGTCCAGAACATGTCGATAAAGTGGCTCAATTCATGAAGACCATTGCCATTCAAAATCAAAGCAACCGTGCAAGTGCTGATAAAGCAGCTCAAGCACAAGGAATTGACAAGGACAAAGTGGCTGCGGTTGACGTGGATGGTTCAACCTACAATTATGTGGTAGATACCCGTGAAGATGTGAAAACACCAGTTGCTCCTATCGAAGCACCAAAGGCAGAAAGCTTTACGCTAGATATCCCAGTTGCTTACAGCGAAGGATACAAAGTGAAAGCCCTGCAAGATGAACGGTTGAAACCATACTTGGCTTCCGCCAAATATACCACTGATACCAATTATCGCTTGGTCTTGAACCTAGCGGGTTCTGTATCCCGTGAGCAATTGGAGAACTTGGTGAAAACCATCATCGATGAATATGCGAAAAAAGCATAAACTCATCTAAGAAAAACCAGTCATTTGACTGGTTTTTTTTTGCTTGCAATTTAGATAGAAAAGTGATATACTAGTGATATAAAAAAGAAAGAAAGGTGGGACTTATGCTCGAATCAGTCTATGACTCCGTCGAATTTGAGGGTACAAAAAAACTACGGTCTTATCGTAAAACACTAAAGAAAATTAATCAATTAACAGACCATTATCGAAAGCTCTCCATTGAGGACCTTGAAGCAGAAGCCAAGAACTTCGGCACCATTGACCTGAAAAACAAGAAAGAAATCATTCGACTCTATGCTTTGGGTCGTGAAGTGTGTTACCGCCTGCTCGGTAAATTCCATTATGACGTACAAATTCTAGGGGCACTTGCGGCTCTTGAACGCCAAATGGTCCAAATGTCAACCGGTTCAGGTAAAACCTTGACCTTGATTTTGCCGACATTGGCTTATGGATTAACCCATAAAGGTGTTTCGGTCCTTACCGTCAACGAATATTTGTCTGAGCGTGACTGGAAGGAAACCCGTGTTATTTATGACTTTTTCGGTTTGACCAACGCTTATACCAATAACAACGAAAGTCCCATGGCCCAACACCAAGCCTTTAATTGTGACATTACCTATTGTACCAACTCAACGCTAGGATTTGCCTATTTGAACTCCGCGCTTGCGTCAGGTATCGGTCATGATGTGAAGCCCATTGCTCGACCGCTACATGCGGCCATTATCGATGAGGTGGATGAAATCCTCATGGATGATGCTCGAAACCCCCTCATTATTGCCCAAAGTGTGGATATGGGTGCCCGTCTTGATACTGTTGAACACAATGGTCGTACCTATAAGGTGTCAGACATTCTCGATAAATTACGAAACTTAAAGGCTCTCGACTATCACGACGATGATAAGGGTCAACCGAGTATCGGGGACAAGGCGTGGGATGAAATTTATGAACTGTTTGACTTAGATGATACAGTTTTTGAGAACCGACAAATGGTGCATGTCATTCACAACTCCATTGAAGCCATTTTCAAACAAAAAGCCTACGAGGATTATATCGTTGCCCCTGAACCTGATCCGGACTCTGGAAGTCGTGTCATCTTGATTGACAAAGCGACGGGGCGTTTAGCCCGTGGACGAACACTGAACGATAGCCTTCATTCTTTTGTCGAAATGAAAGAGGGTGTTTTCACGGGTGTTGGTTCTGAATCATCTATCCAAATCACCTATCAAGTGCTCTTCAACCTCTTTCCTCACGTGACAGGGGTTACAGGGACACTCGGGAAATCCTTCAAGGAGTTTCAGGAAATTTATCAAGCTTCCTGTATTCAAATTCCTGACCGGGTCCCTAATCGGCTTCGTCAACAAACCCATTTGTTTATGACCCGCCAACATTTGTTTGAAAAAATGGTGGAACAAATTCGTCTTTATCAAGCGTCTCGCCATCCGATTTTGATTGGTGCCGCGTCAGACGTTGAAGCGGAAATCGTATCCGACTTTCTTCATCATCGAGGTGTTGACCATGTATTGTTGGTGTCAACCGACACCAATGAAGATACGGTTATCGCTTCAGCCGGAGAAGTCGGCTCCATCGTTGTTACTACCGATATTATGGGTCGTGGTACGGATATCCATATCCAAGAAACGGACTATGAACGTGGGCTGGTTGTCTTACAAGTTGGAGGTCGTCCGAATTCACGGGTGGAACGTCAGTTCGCAGGACGTGCCGCACGGCAAGGGGATCCGGGTCGTTACCATCGCTTATTGACGGTTCCAGAACTTGAAGAACTGGGTGTCCTTGAAAGTGCCATGGCCAAAATCACGAAAATCATTCGGGACCACCGTGAGTATATCGATGACTATACCGGTGACGTTCTGCTCGACGGTGCGGCTCCCTATTATCAAGAAGTCGTTCAGTTGATTGACGATGCACTGACCGCAAGTGAGTCGGCAGAATCGTCTCAGCGGATTCAGGACTTCTCCGTGTCTTGCCTCACTGATTTGATTCAAGTAGCCTTGGTAACAGAAATGGATCATTATCGTAGTATTGTGCGTGAAGGCCTTGTGACGAAAGAAGCGGATCCAGCTCTCGATGCCCTTGCCATTTTATCACTTCCGCATAGCTTACGGAAGAAGAAAAAAGCAGTGAAAGCATCACGTGCCAAATGGGAAGGTGTCGACCAACAACAGTTGCTCGAAATTCTTTTTGCCCACACCGAACACATGGTCCATGAAGTGTTGCCAAAAATTCGACAGTATTCAGAAGACGCTCTTAAAACCTCTAATTTAACGCAACTTGGAAAAATGAATACCAAACCGGAAGATTACATGAGTGGGCTCATGAGTGAATATATGGAAAAAGTAGAAAATGAAAACCTCATTCCGTATCCTGAAAATTCGTCTGAAAGTTCTTCCAAACAGTTGCAAAGCTGATGGCTTTGTGATATAATAGTGATATCAAATAGAAAGGAATTGTTGTGAATGGTCCACGTTACCGCACAGAGCCGATACGGTGCTATTAATACCTATAAAGCGAATACGCATGGGTTCAATCGAGTTTTTCGTGCTATCTTAGCGGTGTTGGAAGACTTGTCAAACACCTACCAATGTTCCCCTGAAGGTGCATTGGCCCTCATTCGACCTCACTTAACCTTGGGTTCATTAGAAGTGGTTGATGAACCAATGGATGTCGATATTCGGCATGACGAGGACGGGTTGAAACGATATCTGGAAAAGGCCCATTTGGGTCGTCAAGGATTTTTGCTCCAAGTGGTGGATCTTTTGGTTCGCCTCAAGACCCGCGATGGCTATGAAGCCTTGTCACAAATCGAACTTGCTGCGATTCAAGCACGAGGTACTATTGTTGCTCAACCACCCGTTGAACAACCGACTGTGACCCAAGTTTCAACTCAAACCGAAGTTTCTGAACCTGTCCAGAGTCCCTTGACTCAACCAACAACGGCAGACAAGCCGAAGAAAACATTCAGGACTCGGAAAGCGAGCACACCGCCTACGAAAGTGACCCCTGAAAAACCGTCTAAAGTGACATCGAACAAAACTCCTACAGACACATCGTCTGAGGATGACTTCGGTCAATTGTTACAACGGAGTCGCGATACACTCGCCAAAACCAAAGAAACACTGGCACAAACTGGACAAGTTGTCACAACAAATCCACTTCTCAACGATTTCTTGTAAAGCGTTGAATAAGTCAAATGAAAGGAAAACCCTCTTATGGCCCATGAAGCTAAAAACAAACGTCTCTTAGTCACTCTTCCTCAAGCACTTGTCGATCAGCTTGACCGTAGTAGTGAAATTACCAATTTAACCAAAAGCCAACTCATCATCTTGTGTGTTAAAAAGTGTTTAACCTCTATTATTGATGAATACGAAACTCCAGATGTGTAACAGAAAGGAATTATTAAATGAAATGCGCATTAGACATTGGAAACTCAAGCGTAAAGGGTATGCTTCTTACCGATTCAAACGAAGTCATTAGTCCATTGCGGTTCCCCTCAAGCGTGGTAACCGTCGCTGATGCCAAATATCTAACGTTCACCAATGAAGACGATGTCTATATTCAAGTCATTGATAGCCCTTTGGCTCATATGACAGATATTGTCGCTGTTGGTCAAAAAGCCATTGATATGCCTGATTACAGGGAATATGATGTCACATCAACATCCTACAAAGCCAATCATGAAATTACGACCAGCTTACTGTTTGGAGCTCTTGCACCCTTCATTGAAAACGAGGTGGAAACAATTGCCCTTGCTGTGTCTGTCCCAATTGTTGAAGCCAAGTCTATCGGACTTATCGAGGATTATAAAAACCTCTTGACAGGTAAACACACTGTTCGTATTTTTAAAGAAAGTGGTACTCGTGATGTCACCATTGATTTCACCATGGTCGCCGTCCTTAACGAAGGCCAAGCTGGATTTTTAGGACTTCTTGATACGGTCGATAAGGACTTTCGTGCAGACATTGATGCCGTTTATAACTCAATGGGTGAAACGGATCCGGTTGCCGACCTTGAAGACTTCTTAATTGTGGATATTGGTGAAGGTACAACGGACTTGGCTGTTTTCCGTGGCAAGCGATTTAATCCTGAGTATTCTTATTCCATTACTCGTGGATATGGAAACTTGCTGGAGGATGCGATTGCGGTGGCTTCACGTGAACACCTCACCATTGAAAGTCGTAAGGACCTCCAAAAAGTGCTCGAATCAAACAATAAGCGTCGGGCAGAGCGTCGTGAAAAATGGATGCAATATGTAGCGCCAACTAAGGATAAGTTTATCGAAGTGGTGACAGATACCATTCTTAAAACCTATGGGAAACGTGATTACTTTGATGCCATTATCTTTATTGGTGGTGGATTCACAGCCCTTACAGGCTATCGTGTGGACCTCGGACAAGTTCAAATGAATGATACGGATTTGTTCGATACCCTTAACGAAAAACTGCAAAAAAATCACAAGTCGGTTGACCTCTTGTTCGGGGTGCCTGCTCCCTATTCTCAAGGAATTAATGAGCGTGGACTCACACAAGTGCTAACCAACATGCAAAGCTAAACCGAAAGGTTTTAATCCATGAGAACGAGGTTTCCTCGTTCTTTTTGCTGTCTTGCGGCGGGAATTATGATATAATAAGATGAAGACTTAGAAAGGAAATTACATGAATGAGTACATTTAAAAAGCTCAAAATTCCGATGGCCTTATTGCTGACTTCAGGGGTTGTTGCAACCGCTATGTCGGTTGATATTGCGACACCAGCTCAAGCAGATCATCACCTTCAGAGTAAGCAGCAGGAAAAAGATGACATTGTCGGTAAAGCGGACTATTTGCCCGATGTTTTGGGTCGTATTGGTTATGCCATTTTCATGGCCAAGCAACAATTGCTGGATAACATTCGGAACTTTACACTGCCTGGTGTGGATCTGGTTTATGCGGACCAGTTGGATGGGTCGGTATTCAAACTTGACCAACAAGTCGCATTACCGTCAGTAGAAACCTATGAAGAACCAGATTATGGTCCAATTGTGTCAGACATTGACCATCCAGAATGGGAGCGTGACCCTCGTTCCATTCATATTCCTGTGGAATTTGGGGTGGATCCGAACATTCGAATGGATTATGGGCTGACACCAAATGTCGAACCTAAAGCTCCCAAAGTTGAGGAACATGTTGTACCCAAGGTTGAAGAACCAGGTGTACCTACAGTTGAGGAACCTGTAGTTCCTGATACTCCTAAGGTGGAGGAACCTGATGTGCCTAAAGCTGAGGAACCTGATGTACCTAAAGCTGAGGAACCAGTTGAAACACCTACCGTTCCGGAATTACCTGTGGAAGAACCTCCAGTTGAAGTTCCCACTGTTCCTGAATTACCAGCTGAAACACCTACAGTTCCGGAATTACCTGTGGAAGAACCTCCAGTTGAAGTTCCTACAGTTCCTGAATTACCAGCTGAAACACCTACTGTTCCCGAACTACCAGCAGAAGAACCTCCAGTTGAAGTTCCTACAGTTCCTGAATTACCAGCAGAAGAACCTCCTGTAGTTCCTGAATTGCCGTCGGATATGCCATCAGATTTACCTGACATGCCCGATTTACCATCAGACTTACCTGATATGCCATCAGACTTACCTGACTTACCAGACTTACCATCAGACTTGCCTGACATGCCTTCAGACTTACCTGATATGCCTGATTTGCCATCAGACTTGCCTGACATGCCATCAGACTTGCCTGACATGCCATCAGACTTGCCTGACATGCCATCAGACTTACCTGATATGCCGTCTGAACCTCCGGTGGACCCGGGCCTATCATGGGACAACATTCCAGATACCCCGTCTCCGGTGCCGTCATGGGATGCTCCAGTTGAAGCTCCACATGTAGAGCCACTCAAACCTAGCCAACCGAGTGATACGCATATGGACCAAGTACAATTTCGTGAAGAAGTTGTGACCTTACCACATGGGCAGCAAACGGAATACGATCCAAATCTACCCCAAGGTGAAACTCGATTAGTGCAAGGTTCTGACGGCCAAATGATTCGCTACTACAAGGATACCTATGAAAATGGTCATATTACCCATTCAGAACTGGTTGAGGAAAAAACCACGGTAGAACCAGTAGCGGATATTCTTTACATTGGAAGTCAAGTGCACCAAGGTGCGACAGCCATTGTCGATTTCAAGGAAGGTGACAGTGTCTTAGGAATTCGGGTCCTCAAGCTCAAAGGGGATATTGAAGCCTTTCGTCAAAAATCCTACGATGATTTGATGACGGAGTCAGAAGATGCACGCTATCAAAAAGCTACGTCACAAATTGATGCGTCTTTTATTGGCCAAGACCCGACTGAATCGGCTCCATTTGACCAAGTGCAATCATGGTTGGGTGTTGGTGATGAAATGGTCAATGTCTATAACTCGACCAACCTCGTTGATAAAGAAAAAGTCAATCAATATTTAGTGCACTACATCAACATGGACCGCGAAAGTAAAGGACTCAAAAAACTGCAATATGATCCCGAGCTTCATAAATTAACAGAGGTTCGGGCACAAGAGATGGCGCAATATGGTCATATTCGCTATCAAGGTTTAGCCCACACTAGGCCCGATGGTTCCAAATGGACAACGGTCCTTGATCTTCTTCCTAGTGATTACAAATCCTATGGATTTGGTGAAAACATGTTAGCTTATTCCGTCCTTTCCAATCCGTATCAATTGGTGAGTGAACAATGGATCGCGAAACGTTTGTTCGAACAATGGAAGGCGTCACCATCCCACTATGCGGCGATGATGAATCCGGAATATACGCGAACTGCGGTATCCTTTAAGTTGACTACCCGTAGTGGTGCCAAAAGTGAAAATGGAACTAACTGGATGATTGGTGCAGAACTATTTAGTTAAGCTTGGGATTTCTCAAGCTCTTTTGGCTTGTGCCCCCCCCCCGTTTATGATATAATAGTGATATAAGAAAGAAAGGAACCAATACATGAAACAAATTTTTAAACATCCCCGTAAACTTGTGACAGGTCTTGCGGCCGTTGGAATTGCTCCTGCTCTTGTGACGGTTGCACACGCGGATACGGAACCCTTCCCAACGGAATTAACACAACTGATTGCAGAAGCGAAAGCCCTCAACATTCAGGTGGTTGAAGGTCCTAATAAAACCTTCGGAACTAATGTTGACTTGCAAACCTATTATGATAACCTGGTCCATAAACTTCAGGACCTTGTGATTCAGGCTAAAACAACTAAAGCCACCAATGAAAACGCTCAAAAGGCTTATCAAGAAGCGCAGGCCAAATATGAAAAAGATTTGGCAACCTACCAAGCCAAACAAAAAGAATATGAAGCACAAAAAACCCAATTCTCTCAGGATTCTGACCAGTATAAAAAGCTACAAGCGGATTATCAAAAACAATTGGCGGAATACCAACAAAAATTGGACGCTTGGAAACAACAATCTAAGGTTGATGCTGATGCACAAACGAAATATCAAGCTGACTTGGCTCAGTATGAAAAGCTGAAACAAGAAGATACCAAAGCTCAAGCCGAGTACGAAAAGAAGAAAGCTGATTATGAAAAGGCATCTACACAAGCGTCTGAAGATACAAGCCACTATAATGAAGCTAAAAAGGAATATGCGAAAGCCATGGCTGACTATCAGGCTAAGCTTGCTCAATATAAAACCGATTTGGCTGATTATGAAACCAAAAAAGCTCAGTATGATAAGGATTTAGCGGAATATAATAAGGCCGTTGCTGGTTCGTCAACTTCCGACTCCGAATATGCCAAGAAATTGGCGGAGTATGAAACAGCTAAGAAAAAATATGATGCTGATTTAGCAGCCTATAATCAGGCTCAAACCAAGTATCAGTCTGACTTGGCGACATATAAAACACAAAAAGCACAATACGATAGTGCGATGGCTCAAATGGAAGCTAATAAAAATCAACAAGGTCATTTGAGTCAAGCTGCGGCACAAAGTTTGGTCTATCGTTCTGAACCGACAGCGCGTGCTACAGGTTCTAACCTGGTAAATGCGCAACCGATTACACGCTCAGGACTTCAGCGTGCATTTGACCGTACCGGTTTGGATCGTTACTATATTGATGAATTAGTTGGTAATGAAGATGCTTTCAACATCGCGATCAACTCAACCGGTTCGACCCAAGAAAGTATGCCAACAAATGGTAAACAAGGATTGGGTGCCGGAAAGGATACCATTACTGCATATCGTGTTGGGCGTAATGGTTCCCTTACTGTTGATTACACCAATTTGAAGAACTCTAGCTACAACGGTGAACCATTATCCAAAGTATCTATGACCGTTAGTATTGATCCGAGTTCGCAAAATATTTCGGATTACGGAATTGTGGCCTTCACTCAGGATCCTAAGCTCGGATTTAACGTACAGTTCCGCAAAGGTGACGTCAACAATAAACGGTATATGTTGAAGTTCAATGTAACCATGAAATTCTATGACTCCAAGGGTAATCTCATTAATTTGACTGATGAGAATAAAGCTCTATTGGGCATGTCTAGTTTCAATAGTCACCAGGAACCTGTTGGCACTGTTGAAGGATTTGTCCCTGGTCAAGGTACTTCGGTCATCGGTATTACCGGTTCATCCATTCAGAATCAAGGCGGGCGGTACTACTCTATTAAAGAAGAAAACACAATGAATCAATTTGGACAAGAAAATATTGATTCGACCACTAATCCATACTTCTGGTATCTAGGTAGTGTTCTCAAAATGACAGGTACATCACCGACCTTCCAAGTCTTATCAGGTGACCCGACCCAGTTTGGTCGACCAGAGTCTAGTCGTACCTTTATTCCGGGAATTTGGATGACGGCTACGTCTGAACTTGCAACCACTGTTGCCATTAAACCAACAGAACCAAAAGCGCCTGTTAAACCGACCGAACCGGTGAAACCAGATAAGGTGACGAATGCAGTTCCGGCAAAACCAGTTGAGCCGAAAAAACCGGTTGCACCAGAGAAACCATCGATTAACCCTCCGGTATCACCAAACGTACCACCACAAACACCTCCAACACCGCCAACGCCAAAAGCTGGTGAAAAACCAAAAGAGCCGACGCCAAAAGCTGGAGAAAAACCTAAAGAACCACAGGCTCCAAACCGTCCACAACCTAAGGACCCTGCAGATCCGGCTACTACGCCTCCTGTAAAACCTGAGGCGCCAAAGGTTACGCCAGCACAAATCCCGCCATTCACTGTTCAAAAAGGTTCGGTGACAGAACTCAAAACAACTCGCTGGATTACGGTGACAGGTAAGACGCTAAAGGCTCCAGTTGTAGCACCTGATTTCAAACCTAAGGACACATTCCCAGGTTACGAGTTTGTCGAAACCAAGGTTGAAGGTTCCATCACTACTCACATCTACAAGCCAGTAGAAAAACCAGTCAAGAAGGTGACCACTATCTGGATTACCGAAAAAGGTCAAGTTCTCAAACCTCGTACTGATGGTGAACAACCAAAAGAAAACTTTGACGGTTATGAATTCGTTCGCACCGACAAGGACAAAGATGGTAATACTACTCACATCTACAAACCAGTAGAAAAACCCGTTAAGAAAGTAACTACTATCTGGGTGACTGAAACTGGTAAAGTTCTCAAACCTCGTACTGATGGTGAACAACCAAAAGAAAACTTTGACGGTTATGAATTCGTTCGTACGGATAAGGACAAAGATGGTAACACAACACACATCTACAAACCAGTAGAAAAACCAGTCAAGAAAGTGACCACTATTTGGGTGACTGAAAAGGGTGAGGTCTTGAAGCCTCGTACTGATGGTGAACAACCAAAAGAAAACTTCGATGGTTATGAGTTTGTTCGCACAGATAAGGACAAAGATGGTAACACTACTCACATCTATCGCAAGGTTGAAAAACCAGTCAAGAAAGTAACTACTATCTGGGTGACTGAAAAAGGTCAAGTTCTGAAACCTCGTACTGACGGTGAACAGCCAAAAGAAAACTTTGACGGTTACGAGTTCGTTCGTACGGATAAGGACAAAGATGGTAACACTACTCACATCTATCGCAAGGTTGAAAAACCAGTCAAGAAAGTAACTACTATCTGGGTGACTGAAAAAGGTCAAGTTCTGAAACCTCGTACTGACGGTGAACAACCAAAAGAAAACTTCGATGGTTATGAATTCGTTCGTACAGATAAGGACAAAGACGGAAATATCACTCATGTGTACAAACCTACCAAGAAAGTGACTACTATCTGGGTGACTGAAAAGGGTGAGGTCTTGAAGCCTCGTACTGACGGTGAGCATCCAAAAGAAAACTTTGACGGTTATGAATTCGTTCGCACGGATAAGGATAAAGATGGAAACATTAGCCACATCTATAAGCCCGTCAAGAAAGTAACTACGATTTGGGTTACTGAAACTGGTCAAGTTTTGAAACCTCGTACAGATGGTGAACAACCAAAAGTTGATTTTGACGGTTATGAGTTCGTTCGCACGGATAAGGACAAAGATGGTAACATCAGCCACATCTATAAGCCAGTCAAGAAAGTGACTACTATCTGGGTCACTGAAAAAGGTGAAGTCTTGAAGCCTCGTACAGACGGTGAACAACCAAAAGTTGATTTTGACGGTTATGAGTTCGTTCGTACGGATAAGGACAAAGATGGTAACATCAGCCATATCTATCGTAAGGTTGAAAAACCTAAAGTCGAACGTAAGGATGACAAGTTAGTCTACCAACCTCAAACAGCCAAAGAATTGCCAAAAACAGGTGATACTGGAACGTTAGTCGGTATCCTTGGTAGCCTATTGATGGGTGGCGGACTTGCAGGTCTCAAACGCAAAAAACGTCAGAAATAAAAAAAACCAACTTCGGTTGGTTTTTTTTGTCCAATCAGTTGCACCCCCCCCCAATGTGTGATATAATAGTGATATACGAAAGAAAGGAATGTATTCATGAAAAAATTGAATAAAAAATCTGCAGGTCTTGCAGCGTTACAAATCGGTACAGCTTTGACGCCGTTAACGACGTTGACACAAGCCTCGGCAGATACCGTAGACGACGTTGTCACTAAGGCTCAAAAATCTGGCGTACAGGTTAAGGTCGAAGACAAAGGTGTCATCAAGGCTACTTCTAAGCAAGAAGCTGACGTCAAAAATGCAGAGGCTGACGCGCAATTAAAAGCTGACGCACTCCAAGTATCTCAAGAAATTGACAAATATGTTGCTGAAAAAGCTCAGGTTCAAAAAGCCAATCAAGAAGCTCAAACTCGTTATGAAACAGAAGTTAAGGCTGAATCTGAACGAGTTGCCAAAGCGGAAGCCGAAGCACAAAAAACAACCGCACAAAACGAGGAAGCTCGTAAGGTCTATGAGGCTGAAAAAGCGAAAGTAGAGGCTCAAAATGCGGAAAGCTTGAAAACTTACGAGGCTGAAAAAGCTAAAGTAGAAGCTCAAAATGCTGAGGCACAAAAAGCGTATGACGCTGAAAAAGCTAAGGTCGAGGCTCAAAACGCTGAAAAATTGAAAGCCTATGAAACAGAGCTTGCGAATACAAAAGCTGAAAACGCTAAAATTTTAGCTCAATATGAAGCCGAACTCAAAAAAGCCAAAGAAGCGAATGAAAAAGGTAACCAATCAAATGCCGACGAGGTTGCTCGCATTCAAGCTGAAAATGAAAAGGCTCAAAAGGATTATGAAGCTGAGTTGGCGCGTGTTACAGCTGAACGTGATGCACTAACTAAACAATATGAAGCTGAAAAAGCACGTATTGAAAAGGAAAATGCAGCGGCCGCTACAACTGCTACCGCTGATGCTGCTAAAATCGAAGCAGACTACCAAAAAGCCTTGGCGGACTATAACCAAAAAGTCCAAGAAATCACGGCTAAAAATCAAAAGGCTCAAGCGGATTACGAAGCGGCTAAAAAAGCAGTTGAAGCTAAAAATGCTAAACTTGATGCGGATTATGCCGCCGCTAAAAAAGCCTATGACGCTAAATTGGCTGAAGTTACTGCTAGCAATAAAGCCAAGCAAGATGCTTACGATAAAGCACTTGCGGACTATAAGGCTGGTAAATTGGACACTGTGACCAACAAGGAAAAAACCTTGACCATGGAAGTGACCAAAGCTCCAGCAGGCGTCACTGTTCAACCAGCTCGTACAATCGAAAAGGACTTGACCAATTCAACTAATTTGGACGCTGATTTGAAAGCGGCTGAAGCAGAGTTCAAAGCTGAAGAAGCTAAAGTCAACGCTAAGTTGAATGAACTTGCTAACACTCCAGTTGAGGAACCGGTAGACCCTGCCGCTCGTTCATTAGTGGCAAAAGAATTGAAAGCTGCTAAAGACTGGTCAACTGCGCAAAACCAATTAGGTCAACCGATTGGTGTCAAGTATGTCATCAAAGAAAAAGTGGTAACCGGTAAAGGTGCGACAGTTGATGCTTTGAAAACGGCCTATGACAAAGCCAAAGCTCAAATGGACAATGAAGCCCTTGTCAGTCAACACTTTGATTCCACTACTCGACCTGGTGGTTATAACTGGACAGGTTCGAAGAACCGCTTCCTTCAAACGTGGGCTGACATTCGACAAACATATAGCATGTACCAGTCTGAAACAGACGCTAAAAACGCAGCCGCGGCTAATAAGAAAGTCAAAACAGTTGACTATGACTTGACAGAATTAGAAGGCTACGACAAGGCTCGTCAAACAACCGCAACTGGTGAAGTCAATAAGTCTACAGGTCTCCCGTCTGAGGTCATTGCTTGGCGTGATGCATCAACAGCTAAGCGCAAAGAATTGGGCGCAGCTGGTGCAACCACTATTCCTGGAACCACTACCAAAGCTGAAATTGTTGACCCAACTACCTACAAAGCTAAAGTTGATGAATTTAACAACACGACTCTACCGGCTATCCAAGCACAAGTGGATGAATATAATACGGTGCGCAAGAACAACTTGGCCATGCTGCTTGCTGGGGACTTGAACGCCTTTATTGGTTCAGATGATTCAGGTAATCGCGTTATTAACAATAATAACATGCAGTTCACGAAATCATCAGACCGCGTGAAATACCTTAATTCGCAAAACTTCACAACGCTCAACGATGCTATGACCAAAGGTTTTGACATCGCTAATAGTGCTAACAGTGAAAGTGCTAATCCAGTCGAAAACCAGTTGGCTAAAGTCAAATTCACAGCGGTTCGCATTCCAAAAGGTGAATCTGTCACGGTTGAGTATACACGGAAAGACGGCCAGGACTATCTCTCTGCGAACGCTTGGGTTCGCTCAACTATGTTCGTTAGTGATGGTGATTATGCTAAGAAAGACACCTTCACACCAGAGGATGGGCAAGCCTTGAATAAGATTCGCTATACGGTTCGAAATGACGGTTCTATCTCATCAGATGGTGACCTCATTGCCTTCTTCATGAACGATACAGCTGTTCCGGCTTACTTCGGTATCTCAAACATGGGCTCACCTGAAGGGTCCAACCGCTTCAAACTCCTGTCTGATCCTCGTCAAACCTTTGGTACGACGGCGACCACTGAGTTTTTGAATAGTGGCAATGAAGCCTTGCGCGCAACCCTGCATAAATTGGACATCGTTTATCCGGATAAAACGGACCCAAGCACTTTCAAACTGCTTCACAATCAAAACTATATCAAAGGAAATCTTCAACCCGCTGACAGCGCACCTGTTGAAGAGCTAGTTTCGCGTCCTGACAGCACAGCGGGCGTTCAAGACCACGGTGTCACTTTTGGTAACAGTTTGAAACCGGTAGCTACCCTTAACAATTTGGCAACCAATTGGAAAGACACGGAGTCGTGGGTATCGAATCAAACCGGTTGGGATGGGGCTAAACTCGTTAATCATCAAAAGAGCTTCAACAAACCAAACGTAGATAAGGCTATCAACCCAACTTCGGGTCATTATCAAGTATCTGAGGTTCAAACCGAGTTCTTTAATGCGGCTTATGCACAAATCGTTCGTATGCCATCCGTGCAAAAATTCCCATACCAATCAAGCGAAGCAACTTACACAAGTGTTCGTCCTACTGGTGAGACGGTACGTACGATTGAAGTTCCTGTTGTTCGTAGTGCCGATGCACCAACGACTCCTCGTGAAGTAACACCAGTCAAGATGGTTATCAAATACAAGGAAGTGAAAAAAGGAACTGAGCCTACGAAACCTACCTTGGAACAAGTTCCAACGACACCACCAGCGGTTAATAAGGATCCGCTTCCAACAGCTCCTACGCCCGCACCATTGCCTGAAAAACCAGTCAAGGGTCAAGTGAAACCAGGAACACAAAAACCACTCCCAGAACAACCTAAACTTCCTGAGCTTCCGAAGAAACCAACACCAAAACCACTTCCGGATGCTGGAACGGTTGTTGTAGAACCGAAGAAACCAACTTTGAAATCGGAACCTGTGAAACCACCACTAACTCCGGAACCTAAGAAACCTGAATTGGTAACTCCACCAACAGCGCCTAAATTGAAAGATGTTCCAAAACCACCAACTGGCACAACCATTACCAAGGTGGAACGGAAAGTGATTGAAAAACCAAAACTTCAAGAGGAACCGAAAGCACCAGAACTCAAATTGAGTAAAGTTCGCTATGTGTATGAACCAAACACCATTTGGGTGACGGTTGACGGAAAAGTTCTTCGCAACAAAGAAGACGGTGAAAAACCAAAAGATCACTTTGATGGTTACGAATACGTTCGTACGGAGAAAGATAAAGACGGCAATATTCGTCATATCTACAAACCGGTTGAAAAACCAAAAGAACAGCCTAAGATGAAGACCATCTGGGAAACTGTTGATGGTAAAGTGCTTCGTAACTGGGAAGACGGTGAAAAACCAAAAGACACCTTCAAAGGCTACGAATACGTTCGTACGGATGTTGATAAGGATGGCAATATCCATCACATTTATCAACCAGTCAAGAAAGTCACTACTATCTGGGTAACTGTTGATGGACAAGTTCTTCGTGAACGGATGGACGGTACACTACCTAAAGATAGCTTTGACGGCTACGAATATGTTCGTACCGATGTCGATAAAGACGGTAACACCACTCACGTGTTTAAACCAGTCAAGAAAGTCACTACTATCTGGGTGACCGTAGACGGTAAAGTTCTTCGCGAACGCACCGATGGAACCCTCCCTAAAGACAGCTTTGACGGTTATGAATATGTTCGTACAGACGTTGATAAAGATGGTAATACCACTCACGTCTTCAAAACTGTTGAAAAACCTGTCAAGAAAGTCACTACTATCTGGGTAACTGTTGATGGTAAAGTTCTTCGTGAACGGATGGACGGAGCCCTTCCTAAAGATAGCTTTGACGGTTATGAATTCGTGGAAACTCGTGTTGACGAAAATGGAAACACCACACACATCTTCAAGCCTGTTGTGAAATCTATCAAGACCATCTGGGAAACCGTTGACCGCGCTAAGACCTTGCGTGCATGGCAAGACGGTGAACAACCAAAAGACAGCTTTGACGGTTATGAATACGTTACAACGGAACATGATAAAGATGGTAATATCCACCACCTTTATAAGCCAGTTGTCAAAGAGCTACCAAAAGCACCTAGCAAACCTGAAGTGAAACCAGCAGTTCAACCACAAACAGCTAAAGAACTTCCAAAAACAGGGGATGCTGGAATGCTCACCAGCATGCTCGGTGGACTCTTTGCCGGAACTGGATTCCTCGGATTTAAACGTAAGAAAAACCGTAAAAAATAAGAAATAAGCCTAGATTTCTAGGCTTATTTTGTTTTCCAAAATTCCTGTGATTTGGCGGAATATGATATAATGAAAGTAACTAGAAAGGAATGATTATGACTGAATATTGGATCGTAAAGCCTGATGAAATCAAAAATTTGAATGCTGATACAATGTCGCCTCTTGAGTTTTCGAATTTTCGTCATGGTGAATACTTTGAAAAACATCAAGGCGCCTACTATTATTCAACAGATAAAATGGCCCATGTGAGTTTGCTTGACGCTACGTCAGAGCTATCGGCCCCTTTTATTTACAAGCTTGTAGACGCTAATTATCCTTATGATGGACTAGAAGGCGCTCGCTCCAGTGTCGACCTCTTGTGTGATGCGACGGAAGCCAAACGTGAAGGTGCCTCAGAAGCCCTCCTTCAAAATCGTTTAGATTATTTAACACAAGGGTGGCCATCTGAGCGACAGTGTCAAAACTTGCAAACTTGGACTAAACCCCGCGAAGAATGGCGGGAGCAGGACGCCTACTTTGTTGTATATGATGGTCGAGGCTTGGTGACTCTTGCCCCTCAAAATGACATGACAGACCTCATTCAAAACAGTGAGTACCAGCTCCAGCTGACGCAAGACGGTGAATGGACTTATGGGGTCATGGGAGCTGGGATTTGGCTTGGGGAATTGTCGGAACAACAGAAAACCTTGACACCAGTGTTAACTGACGCCGAAAGCTATCAGGTTATTCGTGACCAAAATCTGAAGCCACAAGCAGTCGAAGCTCAAGGCTTTGTGGAGGACTTCATCGCCCGTTCTCAAAATGACCAACTCATGGTTGGGCAGGATGGCCAAATGGAATTTGACTTCGGTCCTGATTTTGCACGTGACCTCCAAGCTGAAGTCCAAAAACTACAACCTTATGCGGATAACCTCACACAGTAGAAAGGAAACTTATGGTATATACACATATTACTTATGAAAACGGAGAAGAATTCTTATTCGACCACGGAGCCATGGATGATGGTCAAGTTTGTCACGGTGACTTGTTAGCTGTGAACCTTCGCGGTCAATGGGAGAGCGCTGGCAACACGCCTGTTGTCATCCATACGGGGAATGAAAGCACTGGTGAGGGTGTTCACACGACGGATGAAGTATTAGGTCAAACGCTCGAATCACTTCCGCAAGTTTCACGTGTGCCTGAATTTTATGGTTTTGACTATACCGTTGGTCAATTACCAGAAAAAGTCAAATTCAGTCAAATTGACCGTGGCATCACCGAAGATGAAGATATGACGGTATCTGCCCTTATCTTTTCATCCAAGTCCCTTCAAGGTTCACCTGACCATCTATCGGGCACACTTGTGGGGATTCAAAACTCACTCGGATGGCAAATTATTGACCCCGCAGCGAGCGGAGTCTACCGAGCGACGAACGTCTCATGCGAGCTAGAACCGGGTTTTGGCGAGGATTTGTACGATGTCGTAGAGAACCTAAACAACTGCACCATCACGACGACTGACCTCCAATCGGTTGTCGGCCAAGATTTGCAAATGTGACCTCGAAGCTCAATACAGAGTAAGCGCCCTTTTACGTGGCGTTTTCTTGTTTTTCTGATATCATTATGATATAATGAAGGTAGAAAATACTAATGAAAGGTGACCACCAAATGTCTTACAAAATTATTAAGGCCACTCTACCTGTCGCAGCTTTAGGTGCCCTATCTCAAGTGGCCCAAGCTGACACGTTAGATGATGCCATCCAAGATGCCAAGGATGCAGGATTTTCGACGTCCGTTCAAACACGTACGGAGAAAGTATCTAGTCAATCTGAAGCCGACCGCCTCAATCAAGAAGAAGCGAACCGGGTTCAAGTATTGGCCCAACGCATTCAGGCCCAAATTCAACAAGCGAAAACAAGCGACCAATCTGTTCATCAAATTGTTACTTCTGTGCTAACGGACCAAGCTAAGGAAAGCACAGAAAGTGCTGGTCAAAACCAAACGATTGTGCGTGAAAATACGGACGCACAAAAAGCTTATGAGGAGTCTGTCCGCGCTGTCGAAGCTAAAAATGCCAAGGCACAAGCCGACTATGAGGCTGAAAAAGCTAAAATTGCTGAAGAAAACGCTCAAGCTCAACGTGAGTATGAGGCTAAAAAAGCCAAAGTCGAAGCAGGCAATGCCAATAATAAAAAGGCGTATGAAGAAGCTATCAAACGCATTGCTACCGAAAATAAACAAGCACAGGATGCGTATCAAGCCAATCGCCAAAAAGCTGAAGCTGAACTTCATACCAAAGAATGGTCTGATACCAAGGTCATTGAGGATGCGAAAGCTGCAGGCGTTACGGTTCGTCCTGCTAAAACGGTTGATAAAGGAACTGTGAAAGAAAGTGACCTTGCTGGTCTACAAAGTGAGTATGATAAAGCTGTGGCTGATGTGCGTGCTAAATTAGAAGTTGCTAAAAAAGAAGTAGCTAAGGCCAATGTTGAGTTCAAAGCTAGTAATGAATTAAAACAATTCGTGAAAACCCAGCAGGATGCAATCAAGGCTATCATTGACGAGGATAACGCTAATTCGGGGACTACTCACATTCGCACCGTCATTAAACAAGGTCCTGTTATTGAAAACACTGATGAGTTGAAAAAGGCGTATCAGGATTTGCTCCAAACAGCAAAGGATAATGCGGTGCGTGATTGGAATGCACAACGTTCGTATTATCTATCACACGGCAAATCAGCTGATGAATCAGAAATGTTAGCAAATAAAGCTATTGCCTCACACTTTCTCACGTGGGATCACCCTATCAAGGTGACCGATACGCATCCGGCAAACTATGAAAAGCTGCTACGTAGCTTAGGTGCGAAGGTGACTGAAGTACCAATCACACAGGAGTTTCCTACACTCCCCCTCGGTGCCGATGCCAGTAGTAACGACCCCAAGGTTGTCGAGTATAAACAAGCATGGAAAGCTTTTAATGATAAAGTGTTGGATGTGTATAAATCCAACGATGTCCTCGTGGAATGGCTCAAAGCATTACATAATGGTGTTGAACAAGGTATGACTCAGGGGTTCACATTATCGGATAATTATGAAGCCGACTTGGAGCGCTATCAAAAGGCTCAATCGGAAATTGAAGATTTAAGTGTTCGCTACGAGGGTGCCCCGTTGAGTCAACTCATTCATGCCTATAATGATGATATCAAATCAGAAGCACCGCTTTTGATGACTGAAATCTACGGTCGTGCAACCCATGGTGCTTCTTTCCGTCAACGATTCACTAATGAAAACAACATTGAGATTACTAAGCCGTCGGATGCTGTACAGTTTTTAAATCCTCCCACAACCATGAATGGTGGTATGTTCGACATTCGCACCCCGAAAACAAGTGCAACTACGCCTCAATTTTTCTCATTCTCCAACTCAGGGGTGAGTGGTGATGGCGTCGACGTCACCCTCGTACGGATTCCAAAAGGTCAATCCATTACCGTTCGATATACCTTGAAATCAGGACAACCTTATTTGTCTGGTAAACAGATGGTGTCTGACAAACCGCTCGCGGCACAATTATTTGCTAAAGAAACCGCTGATGCCTATCGTACCTCAGGTAAAAAACTGACGGATGCCGACATTCAAGACGTCTATACCATTGAATCCACTATCACGAATAATGGTGGGGTTCATGACGGTGATATGGTTGTTGGTGTTGCGAACCGTACGGGGGCACCGTTCATGTTTGGTGTTTCAAATGGTACGTCGGCTGAAGACCGAATCACATGGAATCTCAATACCAACGATCCACGATTGGCTTTTGCCTATCAAACAGAAACAGTTCTGCGCAATAAACAGAATCAAGTTCTAACTCCTGGACTCATTCAAGGGACGATGACCAAAACCCCGTATAAGCTCCCTGAGGATGCTGGTGGCCTAATTGTCGGAAACACCTTCTACTTAAAATCTGATGCCTATTACACCACTGACTATTCGGCCACTTTGTCAGATAGCCGTGAGATCACTCTTGTAGATCGTCGCCGTAGTACCGTCAACAAAGATGGTATGACGTGGGGTTCCTATTCAGCTCTAGTAAATGAAGACGGAGAAGAGATTTATACTCCCGAGGATGGGTGGCAGGACCAGCATATGTGGTCATTAAGGCGCCAAGGTATGGCAAAAGATAATACTGCTCTCACTGTGACACGCAAAACCTATAACAAAGTCCTTCTCGATTGGGGAGCCAAGGATAATACGAATAATTGGGCTGAAATTCATGAGGCGGGAGACTTTTATGTGACTAGTGGTAGTTCTCGTACACCTCTATTTCCAACATTTAATGTTGTTGTCCCTCCTCGTCCAGTGAAGAAACCGACTGAAGTTCGCATCCCAAAAGTAAACGTTGAATTGCTACGTGAAGTCACATTACCGACTCCGAAATCAACCGACCCGGTTGATCCTGTGACTGTCGCGTCTATCGAGCCAGTGAAGTGGGTGGCCAAGTACACGAAACCGTACACTGAAAAACCGCCAGTTCCAAAAGAAACTCCGGTACAACCACCACTTATTCCGGAACCTAAAAAACCAGAAGAGAAACCTCTTCCAACACCTCCGAAGAAAGAGGAATTACCAAAACGTCCTGAATTGAAGGCGATTGCATCAGGCTCTAACTCGTTTGTGGTTAAATCACGGAAAGCAACTCGACCAAACATCTCTGTTGAACGAATTCAATACGTGGCAGAAGGTCGAGTGTCATCAGCTAACTCACTTGTTGTTCGTACGAAAAACGAAGTGAAACGAGCAGGTTCTGGTAATAGCTTTATCATTCGCCGACTCGGATAATAATAAAAACCTTAGACAATGTCTAAGGTTTTTTCACACTTCAGCGTATAATTTTCCCGTAATGACATTAATTATGATATAATGAAAGTGAATAAAGGTTATGAAAGGAACAGTTTATGACTACCACTTGGGAAATAACTAAAAATGAAATTAAACGCTCACAACAACCTACGCCAGACTCTGACCAATTCCACACAACGGATAAATCACAATTTTACCGCACTATTGATAATGCTGTTCAAACTCAGTGGGACAATATTCGGGAAACATTATCACCTAGGCTAACAACATATATTCTCGCGTCTAACCAACGATACGAGGGTCATGAAGACCAAATGTCATCACTTGACGTCCTCGATAAGGTTGCGGGCATGGTGTCGAATGGTGTCTCTGAGGCCGACATTTTTCCACTACTTGAGTCCCGCATTCAGCGTGAGGAACCAACCACCGAAAGAGTGGGCTAATCAGGATGCCTACTTGGTTCGTCGTAATACGGACAGAATCTATCTTTTGGGGCATGGAAAAGAAAGTCAGTTTCTTGATTCGTGCTCGAAGGTCCTCCAAATCACCGAGGATGGTCAGTGGGTGGAAGGTCGTATGGGTGCTGGTGTTTCTCTCGAGGTCAATAGTTCTCATAAGTTTCCCTATTCTGAGGTTCCTAAAGACTTAGCCACCAAATATTTTGACGAATTCCAAGTGGAAACAAATGTTCTAAAACGTAATGATATCTATTTGGTTGAATACGGTGCTAATGAGGATAAAGCGAAACTCTTCACCTTCCCGCATAGTGACCAATCAGAAACTAAGGTTCAGGCTATGACCAAACCATACAGTAATCTACAGATTACAAAGTTGGTAGAAGATGGGAAACCTGTGAATGGTTTCGAGGTAACGCCCGAAATTGAAAACATTTTGGTGAAAACGAACCAATTAACAGATGAGCAACACAAGGACATCCAAATGGCTATTGTTGATGATAGCCTCGAGTCAGCTCTTTCTGATTTGGTTGATGACACAACACAATTAGGACGATGACCACCGAATCGCTTATTGCAAAATAAAAACCTTAGACATTGTCTAAGGTTTTTTGTTATCCTTCTTGGAAAATTTCTTGAATGCGTTGGTTTAAGGTTGTGTTCTTACTTACAAGCTCAGACAATTTTGCCGGTTTCACATCGAATTCGGTGTTGTATCCGTCGTCTAATTGCTCATAGGTTCCCACTTTTACACCTGAAATGACGATGTTATAAACCTCACCATCCCCAGCTTTTGGAACCATTTGGACACCCTCAACTGGTAGGTTATCGAGAACACCTTGTAGGACGGTCTCAAGAGCGTCACGGTGATAGGAGTTCATGATATCAAAGAGAAGGTCCCCTGAGTCATACCCGGTATAGTTCGGGTTCTTAGTAGCTTCTTTGGTGATATTTTTGGTGAACTCTTCTGGGGTCAAACCGCGTGTTTCCACTTTGAGTTTTTCTTCTTTCGGATATTCACGACGCATGGCATTGATGAACCGTGAAACAGCGATAACGTCATAACCCAATGGGTTATTATCTTGTTTGTCACGATAGATTTGGGTCAAATCACGCAATTCTTTATCCATGGCACAACGAACGAGTTGTTCTTTCAACGCATTGAGACGTGTGATTTTCTCACCCTTGTCGGCCTTCTTATCTTTGATGACAAGGAGCGCATTCATCATGTCTTCAGCAATATCCGCATAAGAAGTGGTATTTGCGAGGTCACGACGTTCGGTTCCGACACGACGTTCGTATTCTTCGAATACGGTGTTCATCATGAGGTTGGCCAAATCACCATTCCGTTCGTTTACAGGGACGTTGTGTTTTTCAGCAATTTCAAGATAGGTTTTCTTCACTTCTTGAGCGATCTTGGCTTGCGCAACGAGTGCTTGCACCATTGCTTCCCCATCGATCACATTTTCCAAGATGTTGACAGAGTCGGCATCATTGGTTGATGGAAGGGTGTTATCGGCATATGGTCCAGTTTTTGGCTGTGGCAAGCGTGTGTGAAGTCCTGCGGCCATTGGAGTGATGGTATCCAATTTGTTCATGATTGCCATTTCCCCTTGGGAGAAGGTGATGGAATTACCCGGTGCGGCGTTTGCGAGGAACAAGAGCTCATTTGATGTGAGTGCGGTTGTTTCTTCGACACCTGTGTTGTAGGTCATAACGGGTTCACCGACGGTTACCATGTCTCCAATTTTATGGGCAACAGAGCGTCCTTGGTTTCGGGTAATGTGCTTGGTACCAGACAAACGAACCAATTCGTTAATCAACTCTTCGTCGTTTGACTTCAAGAAGATGGTGTTGGCTGAGTTGGCACGGATGATCTTTTCAACGTCTTCTCCGTAAACGGAACGAAGTTGTTGGAAGGATTGCAATACGAAGGTCAATTGCAAATCTTGTCCCAAGGCAATAGAAGTTACGGTATCAATATTTGGGATACCGTTTTCACCAGAACGAATATTACCAAACTCTTCTAGCATAAGGCGCGTTCCGACGATTGGTTTCCGGTTGGTTTTCACAACATATGAGTCCGCATAGATTTCATCAATAATTTGTTTGATGATAACGAGTACGTGACGTTGGTATTGTTGCAAGTGTGGTGGCGTAATCGCAAACAAGAACTTAGGCCGTTCACTATAGAACACTTGGGAGGATGCAATAATTGGTGATTGCACCTGTTTCAACCCTTGAGTTGTGTAGTCAATCTTGGTTGATGCATAGGTTGAAACTTTTGGTTCTTTGGTTTTAGGGTCTAACTCAACAAGGAGCCCACCTGACACAACCTTTTTCTTGGTGATTGGGTCGATGATGTAGCTGACACCACCAGCCGTTTTATACCCTTTGATGAATTGGAAGTAGAAGGTTTTGGCAATGGCCCCTTCTGTTTTGATGTCCAATTTCAAATAGGTATTGTCAGTTGGGAAAATACCTTTCAGATAGCACCAAGTCCAGTTAGACGGACTAATCCGTTCTTCGTGCTCGAAGTCACTACCTTCCATTTTCTTGGTGAAGTTCTTATCCTTATAACAAGACCAGTGGGCCAATTCTTTTGTGATACGGTATTCCTGTACGAATTCAGCATCAAATTGAACACCAAACCGACGAGGGAAGGCCATACCACCGACGTCAAAGGCGTCTGTAAGAGAGCCACTCATGAGGGCTCGGGTGGTGTTATCCGCGTAAACGGACAACCCGGTCATGAGTGATGCATAGATACCTGCCAATGTTTGTGGGGCACTTGCAATCTGTTTGATGGCGTTGTTGGCCGTGATGGCCTGACTCCGCAAATTATTGGTAGGAAGCATAGCCACGGCGTCAAAGGCGAGGGTAAACAGGTCTTTTTCAGCTACGGGTGGTGCTGATGGGTCAATGTTGATGAAATCAACGTCTTTTGAAATCTTTGCGGCCAACTCACCGACAAGGGAGTAGACGTTAAAGAGGGTGATTTTGGAGTAGTTCTCATTGACGGATTGTTCAATCAATTCAGGAGCTACATTGTTCTTATAGCCTAGGTAGCGAATATAGCGCTCTTGGTCGATATAGACGGAGAAGAGCATGTATACCGCACGGCGGAACATGTTACCCGCTGCGGGGTTCCAGATTTCACCGTTATCCGGCCACAAGGTATCCACAATCCCGTCAATTAAGGCTTGCCCTTTTACGTCGTCGTTTCGACGGAATTTTTGGAGGGCATTGATGAGGGGATTGAATGTGTTTGTCAAGTTCGGGTTCATCAGGTTAAACTGGATGACTTCGTAACCCCGAACAGTTGCTGGGTAGTAATATTTACCGATCAATTCACGTATGTTCACATTCGGTCGCAAGTCGAATGCAGCTTTTCAGCGTCTTACGCTTTCACGCAAGTCCAGATCATTTGTTCACCTCTTTCGAGGGACGGATTTTTCTTCCCGCATAAGCTTCGGGTTCTACTCTCCCACAAGGAGATGATCGTTGAATGTCCTAACGAGTAAAGAGCCACTTTTTAGAACCTGATGTATAAATCCGGTCATATCCGCACTTTGTATCCGTACGGTGTGGCATTTCAGTTTCAATGTATTTTTCGATTTCTGCTTGAGTAGCAAATTCTCTAAAGTTGCTCAAGGTCGCAACAACACCCGATTTTGCGCCCCATTTGGTAGCAATTTGCCATGAATAGGTATCAGAGGAGTCTGACCAGGAAACAAATTGAAGCGAAGGTCCTGTTTCACCAATCAGCTTTGCACCTGCTTTTTCATACCCATGACCGTCGCCAAGGTCATTATCTGAAAAGGTCATGACTGTTCGGGTTTCAGGGTGTTCCCGAAAGAAGTTCTTGATGAGCTTTGAGACGCCTCCGAGAATTTGTACGGTTGGTGCAAAGCATAAGCGTTTGAGCTCTGCTGTATCACCCTTCCAAACAAAGGATGCGGCTGCAACGAGTTCGTCACCCACATAGAAGCCCCAATATTCTTTAGCCTTGGCATTTCCGCGTGCGTGATGTTCGTCAATGAAGGCTCGAACTTGTTTGGTGTTTTTAACAGGTTTCACTGTGACTTGCCGTGCACCGATTTTACGTTCACCTCCGAACAAACGGGCAAGGAGTCGTGGCCAGGTCGTTTTCAGAAACGTGGTTGGCTCCAAGTCTTGTTCCCACCATTGGATGAGGGTGATGCCAGCGTCTTTGGCTTTGTGGTACTTCTCAAAATGATAAGTTTTACCTTTGATGTGCCCAAACATCACTCGATGGCTATCTGTAGCGTACAGATTGCTGTTGTGAGTTTGATTGGGATTACACTCAATTCCGAGTTTGAACTCGGGTAGGTAGAAATCCAACTCTAACCCGTCTAAGACGGTGCGGTCATTTCGTTTGTAGGCGATATTCGACGCATCCAACTGAGACATGACCAATCGTTCATAGTCAACCGGTACTTTGACATTGTCTTCGTTCCGGTTTCTAGGCTTTTTCGGTTTACCTAACTCAAAGGCATAGGCTACACCATAGGTCTCAAGCATGCTTTGCTTGTGCTTCTCACGAAGTTCTTCAGACTGCATGTTGTGCTCAACACCGTAGCGTTCTAACATCGTTTGCTTCTGTTTCGCACGAACTTCTTCATTCAAGGACGGATGGTCGGTACCATAGAGCTTTTGACTGGTTTTCTTTTGGGCGCTCTTTTTATGAGCTTTCCACAAAGGTTCAATGTCCTGCTCAAAACAAGCGGTGAAGACCTTTTTCAAGTCCTTGTAGTCGAGTCCGTATTTGACAGATAAATCGATGCTGTCGAGTTCACCTCGGCTATAGGCTTCAATATCAGCCCATAACTCTTGGTCATCCTGGTGGTCGGTGATGAAGGCTTCCAAAGCTTTTGTTTTTGAAAGTCGTTTTGGTTTTTGGGATAGAATGTTCTCGACATCGGCTTGATTGGTGACAACGGTTCGTAACCATTCGGGTCGAACATGTCCGACACAATACAAGCGTTCGATTTCGTCGAGTGTCAATTCTACTTTTGGAAAATACATTGTTGTGTTGGGTAATTTTGTTAATTCTTCAGTTTTCTTCATATCTAAAGTATATCACAAAATTTGCCCCTTGTCTACTCGTAAGGGTCACTGCTAAACTGCCATTGCTCCGACAAGGAAGGTTTTCACCATCTTGTCATCTTCACTCTTTTTTCTGCTTTCGCGACATTCACGCTCACACTCTCGTGTCACGTTGTAGTGGTGAAGCTTTAGGCTTTCAAAGCAATTAAACCGTAGGTTTCCGCCAATCACTCGACGGACCGGGCTAACACCCTTAGGATCGGTCGTAAAGATATTCCACGGGTCTTTCTCCCGTGTCCAGACATCAAATGCTGGTTCGATATATGTTTGACCCTTACCACCGCGGGTAATAGCAATAAGGATCGTATTCACGGGTCGGCGGTCATAGAAGTAGACGCCGGCTGGTCGAGCGGTTTCGGTATCAAGGACATAGAAGTTATTGTTGATGACGTCAGCGAGCGTATCATACTCCATACGACCATACTCTCCGACACGTTTACCGGTTTTTTTGTCTTTGGGGTTGAAGTCGTAGTCACGTGCGTCATAGAAAATCCGAAATTCTCGAGGGACCCCACTCATGTCATACAATTTGTGGGCCAGCTCCTCATCAAACATCGGTTTTGTTTCATAGACGATGTTTCCGTCCTCATCCCGTTTGATAAAACCGTCGACGGTTTTGTCATAGACCGGTACTTTGATTTTCTTAATTCCCTTGTTTGACACCATGATATGACTCATAAGGGTTGAGGCGTGGCCGTCAAAACCTAGTCCCACGTCCGGTGCCACGTCGAGTTGTAAGGCCAAATGGTCTACAGTACGAACGTAAGCATCATCAGGTCGATCCTCCATATCGTCATCAATATGAATGGCATTTTTAATCAGCCACTGTGCACGGGTCTTCTTATACACCACCCCGCAAATGATAGGTGTTGCAATAATGGCTAACGGAATATACCATTTGAGCAATCCATAATTGTGCCAAAATCCGGTCTGTAGTTTCGCAGGCTTCATCATGTCATTCAGGGTTGCTAGCAAATATTGTAGCAAAATTCCAAGGACGATGACTCCGGCAGGTGGCCCGAAATAGGATACCGGTTTGTACCATTCAGGATCCGGTCCTGCTTTTCGTTTCTTGACCCGATTCAGTTCCTTTTTGTTGTCTTTGGTGTTTCGGGCATTGATGGTGTACTTGGTGTAATCCCGCTCCGCGTGACGCTGTTTCTTACGCCTACGGGCTGACATCGAATCCGATGCTCGTGAAGCTGCGTCTTGTGCCATACGTGTAGCTTGACCAGTTACACCCGATAGTTTATCTTTCCAACTCACACGGCACCTCCTTCAACAAAGCCTGCATTTTCTTAGCAGGGTGTGTCAAGCGTGTGACCGCAAGACTCGGTGGGTCTGTTCCTAGTAGAGCAATGATGGACAATTTATCCACTAAATGATAGGGAATGGTATCCAGTTTGCTTCGGCCATGTTTATAGTTGTACAAGGTCGTGTAAGGAACACCCGTCAACTTGGATAGATAGGGCAACTCACTTTGCTCAAGAAGGGTTGCAATATCCTCTAAGGTTAAATGCTTGGTTCCAGACATTTACCGTCTCCTTTCTTTTTCAGCCTTTCGGCATCTTACCTATAGTATAGCACTTTTCTTGCAAATTAGCAAGAAAATCCGAACATTTTAACGTTAGCAAAATCCGAACGTTGGCCTATTTATTATACCCGTCAAGTTTGTGAATTGGATGAATTTGGATTGAAATTTGGATTTTTTGAAAGCGTTCTCAAAACGCGGTACAAAGGGATTTTGAATTGTTTGAACATCAAAGCATCGATTTCACAAAAAAAATTTTTTCTGACCACTTATCAAAATTTTTCTAACTTTTTTTCAAAAAATAAGAGGTTAGAGGTAAAAGTCAGTCATATCAATGCTTGTAAGCGCTAACAATTCATCCAAATTGAAATCCAAATTTCTCCAAATTCGTCCAAATGTCCCAAAAATGGCCGATTTCTACGAATTAAATCGTATTTTAGGGGGTGTTTTGGGTCATTGTTCGGGATGTCCCGAACGTTTGGCCAATCCAAGTGTGAAAATCAGCTTGTTTCGAGTGGAACGTTCGGAATTTGCTCCGTTTCCCACTATTGTCAATAGTCCCAAAATATGATATAATTTGTATGAAAAACATCAGAAAGGAAACCTATTATGGAACTCATTCTACTGTTCTTCTGTTTCAACTACTTCTTAGTTGGTGTTATGGTTACTGTGGCTCTCATTATCGCTGAATGGGTCTTGTTTGAACGTGCCGGTCAAGCTGGTTGGAAATCACTAATTCCCTTCTATGATAGCTTCATCATTCACAAAATTGCCTTCGGTGAAGATGCGAAATGGTTTTGGTTCTTATTCGTCATTCCAGGATATGGCATCTATGTTCGATATGCCTTCACGAAAAGCTATGGCTATTCCGTTGGTGCGTCTGTGGCATCCATTTTCTTCCCCGCAATTGTGACAGCTGTCATGGCCCTTCAAGACCGCCCATATCAAGGACCGTTGACTCACCTCTTTAAGCAATAGTCATCATTTCAAACACCGATGTATTCGGTGTTTTTAATGTCCGTTATAACAGACATTTTGTGTACTTTCCGTTATAACGGACAATGGCGTGGCCAATTTCCAAAAATCCCATAACAGCAAGTTTCGTGATATAATAATAGTAGAAAACAGAAAGGAAAACGCTTATGATTAATCAACAGATTAGTGACATGATGTGTCGAGACACCCACTTCCGTGAACGTATGGAAGAGCTGGGTTATTCAAATAAACCGATTGTCGCTGTTATTGATTGGGGTGCGGAAACTATTTTCACCCAACAAACCAACTATAGCTTTAATAATGTATCGTCTGATTATTTGGATCTGTTTCGTTCTACGATGACACAAGCATACAAACGAACACCTTTGACCGAGGATGCGGTTGCTCTTGCTGATGAGTTAGTGGAGTCTGCTCCAGAAATTCCACACAAGAAAGCTCCAACGCGAATGTCTCGGGATTTGTTCCATAATATGTTTATGTATGAAATGTTGTTGTTGAATGAGCTCGAAGGTCATTTGGAACTATCAGAAGACAATACTATTCATTTGGTTGACCGTCAAAACTTGACGCAAGGTGTAGACCATATGAAAAAGCAGATTTTGAAGGACAACCCAAAGAAGGACGAAATGGAGCTCGTGCTATGACCCTAGAAGACCTCTCTCAAGCTTATTTTGGGACAAAGGACTATGAATCCATTTTGTCTGAATTGGCTCCCTCATCCATTCTTGTTCGACGTTTTCATGATGAAGCTAAAAAACTAAATTTATTACCAGAAAGGAACTAAAATGGCAAAAAAACGACCATATGTTAGTAAGCTCAAGATGATGCTCCCAGAACGGTCTATGACCGAATGGGCGGATCAACTAACTGAATTTGAAGCCGAAGAGCTTTTGTCGTATATTAATCGACCAAACTTATCGCTTTACCCTGACCGTACAACGGTACCGTATGGACTCAACGTATCAACAGAATTCGGCTCTATCCACTTAGACCATACTTTGAAACGGGTTGACAAGGTATACGTGGGTGGTGTTGCATTTGAACCCGTATCAAATGATATGGAAGTGATGAACACCTTGCTTGACGGCAACCCTGCTGATGCCCTCCAACCTCGTGCAGCCGTTCGTTCTCGCTCAGGGCGAGGTCGTCGCGTTCGTAATACTCGCGATAACGAAGTACCGTTTGAAGACGTTGCTAGCCGTGCACGCGAAGATCTTGAAAAAGCAGGCCTGACCTACGCTACCTTATTCACTGAAATGTCCAGTGTCTTCTCAGGTAAGAACTTTGATATTGGGGACGTGATGAACGAACTTCGTACCAATCAAGTGGACGAAAAAGATATCCCACGCTTTTTGACGGAGGATTCAACCTATAAACGTGAAATCGTCTCTCAACTCTATGGCTTAAATTATGGTACGGCCCAACAAGACTACAAATTTTCACCTGTCAAAGCTGATGACTCCTTCCTTGGTCGCTTGATGACGCGTCTTGGAGTGGAAGAAGCTGAATATGATGAAAAGTATGGGGTTCTTAAAGTTGGTGACCGGCATATCACTAACCTTCCAAATGTGGATGAAAATGGTGTGTTCTCAAACCAATCCGTTCGCTATATTCCATATCATATTGGGTATTTTGCTGAAGGTGAAGGGACACGCGTTGAACGTTTGCGTCATATTGACCCAGTTGAACGTGCTATTTCAGCCGTTGAACTGCAATATAAACTGACCACTGGTGATGTCAAATTTAAGACCTTGCTCGATGTATCACGTAACCTCCCAGACTTCGAAAACCATCCTTACGGGGAAGAAATTCTTGAAACCTTCAAACGCAAGGTCGTGCTTGACAAATCCTACCTTCAAACCAACTCACTTGTTGCGGAATATCAAAATCGAGCAGATGACTTAGGGGCTGTCGCTCTGACCATGCTCGATGATGATGCCAAAGGTTTGATTGACCCTCTTGGAACGTCAAACGGGGGCAATATGGGAGCTATCTTCTACTTGACAGAGGATGCCCAGTTTAATCCCGATGGTACCTTTACTAAAGGTCAAGCTGAACACTCACCTGTTGGGAATGTGATGACGAACTTCCATATCGATAAGGATAACTTTAACCGTCACCAAATGAGTTTCAATGCGATGTTGACGTCAACTGATGTCAAGGTATTGAATGTAGCTTATTCTGAGTTTGCCATGTGGAATGCGGAAGACGCTCTCGTGTTGACCGATAAAGGTGCTGAGAAACTAGGTGCTGCAGCTGGTGACAAACTAACCGATATGCACGGAAATAAATCCGTTTCTTCCCTCATCATTGATTCAACCATGGATGCTGATACCGCTAAGCAAGAACGCTTGGAACACGCGGTTGAGTTTGCTAAATTGAACCCGGACCTTGATATGGTGGTTTCACCTGTCTCTCTTGCGTCTCGTCTCAACATGGGTGTTGCCATGGAAGGTCTCGCTGGAGAAAAGAAAGACCTCCACTTACCAAATGGTGAAGTCGTCAAAGATGGGATCACACAAGTGGCCTACATGACCCTCCCTCAAACAGCTGAACACAAGTCCAAAGATTATGGACAAGAAGGAACGGGTCGGAAATATTCAACCTTGTTCCGTTATGCTCTATCATCAAAAGTTGGTGATGACCTTTACCGCAAAGGGATCGTCCACGAAGAAGTTCGTAACCACCACATTGATGAAGTTGCCACTCACTTCGATCGACTTGGGATTAGCTTCAAGGACGAAAAAGCCCTCCTTCGTGAGGACAATGTCAATGGCTTTGTGCCTGACCGTGTGACGGTGGATGCTCATGACTATTCATTCAAATCCCCAGCGGTTGTCCGTTTGTCCCTTATCAATCAGATGGAAAACAACGCCATCAACATTGACTTGGGTGACATGCACGTGACAAGTCCTATGACGGGTGAACCAATCAAGGATGAATCCGGACGTAACGTTCTTCCGATTCGTGTTCCAGAAGGTGAAACGATTCCTTATCGTTACACTGAAGTATTCAAACAATTAGCCGTTGGAAACGAACAAGGTCTACAAGTTGCTTACAATAAAGCGGTTGCTATCGACTATAACAATTTGACAGCCAAAGACAATGCGATCAAAAATATTGATACCATGACCTTCTTTGAAGGGGCCAAAACGGAAATGATTTCACCAGACCCTCGTTTGCGTCTCGGTCAAATTTCAACGTCTATTGACGATAGCCGCGTTATTTTCCACCGTGACCCTTGTGTACAATCCGGTAACGTTATTTCAATGGAAAATGTTGGCGGAAATCATCCAAATATGACTCATATTCACCCAATGACGGTTTCACAAGTCGATGGTGACTTTGATAGTGATACGGCAGGACTCAATGGCTTCAAAAACTTGCGCCTTGATGACGCACAAAAAGATGAATTCTTCAACAAGTCATCTGTCTATGAACAGCTTAACCGCTATGGTGAAGTGTTCCTAGGTACTGGTAGCTCTCACTTTAAGGCGGCCGTTCTTGCCAATGGTTTGGATGATAGCCAAGTCACCTTCAAAGACGGTAAATCCAACATGGAATTGGCGCACGTTGTTGAAAACTTGTGTGACAACATTGTTGACTCAGCTAATTCATATGGTGCCTATGCCCTCTCTTTTGCTGATGAGCACACCTTGAAGGACTCACTCGGACGTTTGGCTGATGATGGCATCAAGGGTAACCGCGCTGACATCGACCGTCACTTTGAATCTGGTTATACCATTGATGAAGACCGGGCCCTTATGAAGGCTTTGATTGCCAAATCAGAATGGACAGGTCTTGCTGGTTCAACAACCAACAAGTTGATTGCAGGCTTCGGTGATAAACCGGTTGACCCTGAATTGACGCGTGTTGCAATGGACGTGACCTATTCTATGACCCAATCGGTTCTTCAGTTGAAGAAGAATGCAGACAAATTACCAGAAATCGATGACAAAATTTCACGAATGAAATTGGTTATGGATGGGCAATATGATTTTGAAACTTCTCGTGCAGAACTTCTTGATATCACAGAAGGTCTTGCTCCAGCTGAAGCTATCAACAAGTTTGTGGATACGGTCTATGACCGTCAACGAACCATTGCACGTGAAACTGGTCAACCGATGAACATGCAATTTGGTGCTGGGGTTCTTCATTCTACTGGTAGCTCTAACGCAGCTTTTGCCTTCATGAGTGAAACGACATTCAACAAACATATTCAAAAGAATATGCATGTCACTGGGGTGACCAATGAAGCGGATGGCTCTCAGCTTAGCAATGAGGACTTGACTCAAATTCTCAATGACTTTGACGCACAACAAGGGGGTGCACATGGATTATAAAACAATTGGTAAGCAACTCCAAATTGAAAAGGACTTGTGCCACAACTTCTTAGATGGTGGGGTTCTCAGCCGTGAGGCTGGGATTTCCCGCTTCAATGAAGAAGCTGAAAAACATGGTTTGAAACCATTGCGTGATCCAAAAGGTTATATGACTTTGGATGATAACGTTTATCAGGCCATCAAAGATACCTATGAGGAAAAATATGAAGCCCGGGCTCAAGATATTGAGGATGGTTTCTCCCTTGGTACAACCTATGCAATGGACTATGTATTAGACCATTTGGACAGCACGGTACGAAAGGACAGCAAGCGTTTCTTACCTGACGGTATGGTGTATGGTGATCTTCGCTTTATCAAGAACACGCCTGAAATTCAGGACAAAATCGATAAGGTTGTGGATCGTCGCGTTGAAATGACCTTGAAATATTCTATTTCTCGGTCAATCGACGATGCGGATTTCCGTCGTACCTTTGTCCTTTATGACCAAGCAGGTAAAGAATTGGCCGAAGCTATTCAGCCATCTAATACCCAAGAACTATCAATGTAGAAAGGAAGCTCATGGAATTTTTACGTATTCAATTAGAACCCACCGACTACCTTTCCAAAGATTGGTCAGGTAGTGCAGGTGTTACGGAAATTGTTACAACAGATACTATGATTGAAGGTACGCCTCAAGGTACCTACGTCAGTGGATATATTGTTTCAAGTACCGATGAACATGGGAATCGCTACTCTAGCACCGATTTACCAGAGCCATTCCGCTTACAGGGTGACCCTCAAATGGCAGAGCGTATTACCGCTATTGAAGCTGCTGACTTTGATGAGTTAGATAAACTCTTAGATGAAGAACATTCTCAATTGGAGGAACAAAAAGCCCTCCGAGACTGGCAGGATGAAATTGTTGCGGATTATGACCGTGAACTGTCTGAAGCAAAGAAACAATTCGCACAAAACTATCTGGCCTCAGGAGCTCGGAATTTGGATGAGTTTGACGCTAGAACATATGACGCTACCTTTGGATTATCCGATGACCAGCGTACCTCGGTGATTGAGGATTTGAACACTTATGACAATCTACAGTCCCGTCGGCGCGCTATTGGTCGTGAAATGGACCGAGCCTATGCCCGTAATGATCACCGGACTGATCGCGATATTAGTAACCTAGAATTCGAACGTGCTGGCGTCATTCGTGATATGAAACGCATCGACGAAGAGTACGGACTCACGGAATCCGCTCAAGCATCACAAGCGAAAGAAGTTCACGAAAGCTTCCATCCAGCTGACTTTATTGACCAAAGCTCACGTAACGAAGCACAATTGGCTAATGACTTTGGTGACATTAACGAGGATAATATTGATGCCTTCATGACGGAGCTGGATTTGCTTCGCGATGATGGTCTTGTACAATAAGAAAACGCACTCATATTGAGTGCTTTTTTAATTAAAAAAAAACGGCAAAAAAAAAGAACACGGATGGGAGGAATCGAACCTACGCCAACGGTTTTGGAGACCGTTGTTCTGCCACTAAACTACATCCGTAAATGATGGAAGGGGAGGGATTCGAACCCCCGAACCCGAAGGAGCGGATTTACAGTCCGCCGCGTTTAGCCACTTCGCTACCCTTCCGTAGAGATACCCACCTCGATGGTGGGTATTTTAATTTACCACACTTCTTCGCCGACTGGCTCGTATGGATTATGATAATTTAACTTTAACAAGCCATTTGTGCCGTCTTTGCGACGATAGACGACACTCACATGAGTCGTGTCCACGTCGAGGAACACGAAGAAATCATGTCCGAGAAGATCCATTTGGATGGCAGCGTCTTGAGCCGTCATGGCTTGAACATCTAGGCGCTTGATACGTGCGAACACTTCAGCATCATCAATGACTTCTGGTTCATCAAAGACCTGCTCCACACGAACTTTGTTACGGTTTTGCAACTTCGTTTTGTGCTTGCGAACTTGGCGTTCAAGTTTATCAACAACCAAATCCAGGCTACCGTACCAGTCGTCTGATGTTTCTTCAGCTCGAAGAGTGAAATTTTTGTGAGGGATGGTTACTTCAGCTTTGGCCCGCTTATTAGGATAGACCTTGGCCGTGACATTGACTGTCACAGTCTCGTCCTCAGAGAAATATTTCTCCAATTTGCTGAGTTTAGTTTCCGCATAGTCACGGATAGCGTCAGTGATGGCGAGGTTTTCGCCACGGATATGATATTGGAACATATGTTGTCCCCCATTCTATTAGTATCAACGGTCCAGACGGGGCTCGAACCCGCGACCCCTTGCGTGACAGGCAAGTGCGCTAACCATCTGCGCTACTGGACCAACATAACCCGTGACATCCTTTCCGAATAGTGCTCTGGGCTTCTTCGGACTGGAATACACGTGTTATTGTAACAATTCGTGGCACCCTGCGACCAAGTACGTATTTTTATCTTAGGGAATGCATATCTTAACCTCTTAGTGCTCAAGGCTTCGGAGGGGGTCTGTTCACGATGTTGCCGCCGTAAAGAGGCGGTGTCCTAACCATTAGACGTTTCAATCCACGCACCCATACGGGGGTACGACCGCACGTTTCCGCTCGGTTTGTGGCCGTATTGGTTTTCACGTCTTCCAATGTTCCACTTGTCATCAAAAATTGATAACGTGACCTCTATTTAAACGTGAAAGGTCTGACTCCACCAACAGGTCTCGAACCTGTGACCCCATGATTAACAGTCATGCGCTCTACCAACTGAGCTATGGTGGATCAAGAAACATCTATATCAAGGGGATCGAACCCAGATGGCTCAGTCTTATATCACCTTAGTGATAGCTGTGCCAATCGTGACAATTGTACTGCCACAATGCACGATCGCAACCTACCAAATAGTTGCCACACATAGATGTTTTATGTCACAGCAGACGTCCCTGTGACTGGTCATGCCATTGACCTTATTTCGACCTGTGGGCTTGGGTATGTCCCGGATGGTCTACGTTCTGTTGATATCACTTAGATCCCCAACTCCAGAGGTGATATAGCGATGTGATGAAATTTTACTTCGTAAACTTTCGATACAGCTCATCTTGCGATGTGTCCATATCTGTATCAAAAGCATTATGGTTTTAACGTCTTTTCCTTGACGATGCTTGTTCCGGAGTGAACAAAATGAATGCATTTTGAAATATAACTCATTTTCTTGATACACTTCGTCTTACGACGCACCCAATGTTGTATCAATGCCGATTGCAGGGATCGAACCTGTGACCTACGCGTTACGAGTGCGTTGCTCTACCAACTGAGCTAAATCGGCTAATTGAGTAACTCGGTGGCATAGAGGGAATTGAACCCCCATTTAGCCTCAAGCGTAATCATTCTATTCGCGACTAGATCGATTCGATAACTTTTCAGCCGGACCGTGACTGTACAGTCTTGTCCTTCCAATATCAGCATATCGGACAAGCAGGACGCTATCGTCTTTGATAGCGGAGCCCAGCAGGGTCCGTAGATTATCCTGAAGGTAATGCTTGTTTGTACCCGATAGCCTATATGCAAACGGAGTTAGTCATGTGACGTGCCGGGATCGAACCGGCTAACGCTCGTCCCACAAACGAGTGGCGCACCGAATTGCCTTACGTCACCATGAGGATATAGCTGACGGGTACCGCGCGGTTTCCCCGTCACTCGCCCCAGACGAATCCACATCCAGACTACATCGATTTCAATCCACGCACCCATGCGGGGGTACGACCGCACGTTTCCGCTCGGTTTGTGGTCGTATTGGTTCTCACGTAGTTCCAACGTTCCACTTGTTATCGAAATCGATAACATGACCTCTATTTAAACGTGAAAGGTCTAATGACATGAGTTTTAATGTCTTTTCTTTGACATTGTACCAGAGCTAATTCCGTCATTCTACAGCAAATCGACATCCCTTTTAGGAAGGTGAGGGATTCGAACCCTCGTGCGACATTTCTGCCGCCTAACGATTTAGCAAACCGTCCTCTTCAGCCTCTTGAGTAACCTTCCGAAATATCACGTGGCGAGCGTGATGATATGCAGGCACCACCTGCACACTTTTGTTAGTTGTGCTGTTCCGGGCACGTTCGCGCGTTTTGTTCGATTGGCGGCTCTGGAACGGGGTTGTAATTTAAGTATCGAATATGGTTGGGGTTTTGATTAATCTTCAAATTCGATAATAATAATTGTATCATCGGGGATATTGGTTTCACAAACGCATGCATACATATCGTCGATATCAAATTCTTTGTTGGCTTTATCATATGTGTTGTTAAAGCAATGTTCTACAAATTTTCTGACTTGGTTTGCTGTTGTAATCTGTTTACTTTGTGTTCGTACAATTTGGTTGAATGCCTCGAATACTTCATAATATTGGGGGCTGAATCTAAACCATTCAACATATCCGTTTGTGTCAAGTAATATGTCTAGTTGCTCAATGTTTGGTGAATTTTTCAAGTCGTTGAGGGTGAGATCTACGATGTTGAAACGAATGATATCATGTAAACGCCACGCCATGTGTTTTACCTCATTTTTCTAAAAGTTTTTGTTTCAATTCTTTTTTTGCTTTTTCGTATTCTGTTCGGACTGTTTCATCTTGTTCGCTTAGATATTCATCGAGAAATTCATCAAATTTTTGCATAATTACACCTCACTTTTTAGTTACTATTGGGATAGCTGGATTCGAACCAACGCGTCAAGGAGTCAAAGTCCTTTGCCTTACCACTTGGCTATATCCCAAAAATACAACTCCGCTTCCGCAGTAAATGAAGCTGTCTGATTTAAACAGACGACGTCACTAGGACGGTCAGCTATCTTCTCGCGCTGACTTGTACCACATCGCTTGATGGATAGGAATAGTCACCCTGCCATAGCCCCATGTCGCTATAGAGTTGTAAATGTTTTGACACAAACTTCATGGTGTCCTGGCCATTGTCCAGCTCGTATCGTATGTTTGTGTCGCTTAGTGTCCCTGCACGGTTTATCCACCAAAGGGCCATGGCGCAAGGTGGAATCGAACCACCGACACACAGGGCTTCAACCTGCTGCTCTACCGGACTGAGCTATCGCGCCTAAATCATCCAACAACAACATCATTCTAAACTCTTTATGAGTAATCAACTCAACCAAGCCTGATGCGCTGAAAGATGCAAACTGAGTCTCGTCCGCCACAGCTGATTAGACTGGACGGCCATAGGTCCGTTTTACACTTGTGACGGGAGTTGCACCCGCAAGCCTGCCATTTTTTGAGGCGACTGTTCATTCAGTACTTTACGGGGTTTGGCGAGCATGGCAACTCACTAGATATCTAGCTAAAGCACTGTCCCGATGTGTATGCTGGTTCCACCACACAAGTTTAAACAGCTTCTGCAACAGTTTCGATATAAACAATCATCTCCACTGTCTCCACCGTTTAGCGACTGAGTTTTTATTGGTTTACCGAAAGGAATTGCAAACTAACTCTAAACCTTTTTGCACGTAATCTGCTTGAACGCAGCAAACCTCAACACTGTTTAATGACGGTTGTCGTCACCTCTTATCGCCGAGGAGCGTTGGTGACTCCGACCCTCACCAAGGTGCCTAAAATGCAGGGGTCTCGAGCGCTCACATAACGGTCGCACATTATGTTTGCGCCAAATGACTTAACAACCTTATTCAAGTTGCTAAGCCTAAAAGCTATGAATGTTAATTCATGCAATCTTTTTGGCATGACTCGTACTGGGCTCGAACCAGTGACCCTCGGATTAAAAGTCCGATGCTCTACCAACTGAGCTAACGAGTCTAAATAAGGGCTGGATTTAGTTTTTACCAGCATTTACAATCAAACAATGTATATTCAGTCACAATGATACGGGTCAGTACCGTATATGATCCACCACATCTTGGTATATCTGCGTAAAAGCAGTATTTTGATAACTCCTGTGGATTTGATTACAGCATTTGTTAGGCTAACTCTTATAGATGTTTTCACATCGTCAACCACACTCGACACTTGAACTTGGTGTTACACTCGCAATGCAACACGTTTTCTGTACCAGAGTCCCTAACTTGCACTAACGTTTACCTATATGCATACCAATAACAATTCGACGTCATCACGTCTCGGGGCACCTTTTGAGTGTCATGTTATTGTGCGTTAAGCCGATGAACTTATTCCGCCATAAAGTGGGACACCACCCACAATGTATATAGTCAACGCTTATTATGCGACACCTCGATTATGGTTGGCCGACCATAACCTCGATGAGATGGTGTGGATCGATACCACACAACTGTAATGACTGTTAATTTTTATAACGTCAGTCTTTAGCAGATCAACCACTTATATCCGTTTTATACACATGTCGCCATGTTTCACGACTAAAGAATGTTGATTTCTTACGTGATGGTTTCGTCCCTTATCAAATAAGCTCTGAACCATTTGTTCCGTCTTTCGCACCCGCGAACGAACTATGACGCAAGACCAATCCCCAACGGAAAAGTGTACCTTTACATTAGAAGTTTGATTGCAAAACCATACCTATCGTCATACTTTTCATACAACTACGAACGTTCCCTTTTAAGTTACGCCGGTATGTACCTGTGTTCACAGACAACTACAGGTTTCCTTATAATAACGTGAGTTTTAACGTCTTTTCTTTGACAAAGGAGGATGTGGGATTCGAACCCACGCGCCGCATAACGACCTGACGGTTTTCAAGACCGTTCCCTTAAACCAGACTTGGGTAATCCTCCAAATAATCAATCAAAATCAGTATTTAGCCTTGGGAGACGGTCCTCCCAGATTCCGATGGCGATCTATAATCGTACCGTACTCAGGATATTTCCTACAACCCCGACACGCAAGTCTTGCCGGTTTGGACACAAGTCCGTTCACTAAACGCTACTAAGACCATCGCTTTTGCTTTCTCCTCCTCACCATTTTACGGGTGGTTGATTTGATTGATTTCTTTATCGTGTGTTTAGTACGTACAGTTGTACGTAATCGGGAAGACAGGATTCGAACCTGCGACATCTTGGTCCCAAACCAAGTACTCTACCAAACTGAGCTACTTCCCGTTCAGAAGGACCCGTTTATCTGAGGTGGGTCTAGCCTCTACCGCATTCTGCGCACAAATTTGGTAACGATGGTTCTTTTATGTCATTCCATAAATGACGATATGGGGTAACAGAATTTAATTAGCTGGTTAATCGCTTCATTCATCCGATTTATTCTGTAATGTCTCTCACCTACAAGTTGAGACAGACTTGTAGATGTTGTCCGCCGTCCATACGACGGGCATAGTTTTCTTGGTTTTTGTCTTTTCGAGGTCGAGGGGCGGAAAACGAGTTACGACTCAAAACTTACGCCTCGGTTCGCCCGCAACTTAAATGTGCACTTGTGCGGGATTTACTCCGCCTGAGTTTTACGACATCATCGGACTATTGGTCGGAATGCGCAGAGAGGGACTTGAACCCACATGAACGATACCGTTCGCACGGGCTTAAACCGTGTGCGTCTGCCAATTTCGCCATCCGCGCGCTGATGGAAGCAGATGGATTCGAACCATCGAACCCGAAGGAACGGATTTACAGTCCGCCGCAGTTGACCGCTTTGCTATGCTTCCTTATTTTGACAACGCGTGACACCCTTTTCGAGTAGTACTCATGGTTTCCTTGAGCCGGGATACACGCATTGTCTAAACAACTCGTGGCACCCTGCGACCAAGTATGTATTTTTATCATAGGGGATGCATATCTTTACCTCTTAGTGCTCTAGGCTTCGGAGGGGGTCTGTTCGCGAATTGCTTATACATCGTACGGGATTCGAACCCGTGTTACCGCCGTGAAAAGGCGGTGTCTTAACCCCTTGACCAACGATGCAAGATATATGTGAGTTTGCAACTCAAACGGTCTAGACGGGACTCGAACCCGCGACCCCCTGCGTGACAGGCAGGTGCGCTAACCAACTGCGCTACTAGACCAATTGTAACCACAAGCGCGAGAGATGCTCGTGGTTACATATATGTCCGACCCTAATGTACACGGGTTTTGAGGCTGAACCTCATACGGACATTTTTTGTGACACTGAGTTGGAGTCACACTCAACAGGCTCTCACACCTACCTTCAAGCGTGTTACTATTTACGGGTTTTAGGGCGGTACCCGTACCTGCTACAGAGGACAAGCCTCTTCCAAAAATTTAGGTGCTATTTGCAGACTGCCGTGGTATAACGTCTGCCGTCAACGGCCGCTAGTATTCACACCTTGACTATTGCAAGCCAATCGGGGACAAGCCCCTCAAAAAGCAGTGAGCACTTCAGACACTTGTCCTACTTCATACCCACAGGAACCGTTCATGTCGTTACTATGTCGGCGATTTTCTAAGTTAATAAACCCTTAAAGGGAGATGCCGAGCGCCTTTCGCTCATACATCTATATAAGGTGATTACTAAATCAGAACAAACCTTCCCGGAATCGAACCGAAGCTTGCAGTTTTGGAGACTGCCGTGATACCACTTCACTAAAGGCTTAGGAGAAAACCGCGAACGCTTCGGACACTTGTCTTACTTCGCATTCGCTCGATCCGCACATGTCGTTACTATGGCGGTGATTGCAGGGGCGGGATTCGAACCCGCGACCTTCGGGTTATGGGCCCGACGAGCTACCACTGCTACTACCCTGCATATTTCAATCCACGCACCCGTGTGGGGTACGACAGAGCATCATTGCCCCGCTTGTGGCCTCATTGGTTCTCACGTAGTTCCAAATATCCCACTGGTTATCGAAAAGTCGATGACAGGACCTCTTATTAACCGTGAAAGGTCCTATTTTTGATGTGTGACGAGGGTTCGTGCATTAGAAAATTGAATTTTCTGGCACACGTAGTGTCCGACATGTTCATTATAGTATCCTTCAGGAGGAAACCTTGTACATTATCGAAGGAGCGTCAATCCCTCAGGTTTTTGCGTCTTTTCCTTGACGATTCGAGTGGTCAAGTCACCAAGGTATTTTCCCTCGATGGCTTGTTGATAAAAACGGGCGCAATTTATAGGAGATTTTCTTTTCCCTTTATACGGTGTATATAGAGAATGATTAATGAAAAAGGTTTTCTTACTATGCTATTAGTAACTGCTTTTCTAGTAGTTTTAAGGTCTTGATCGTGACCGCGCCCGGAAAAGAGAACTTTAACGTCAACTCATGACGTGGTGGTCGCTGTTTTGGTCGCTTAGCTACCATAACTGACCACCAATGCCAATTGCGGGGATCGAACCCGCGACCTCATCCTTACCATGGATGCGCTCTACCTACTGAGCCAAATCGGCAAAAATGTGCGTCTACCGCACAAGGAGGCTTCACATGGCCGTTCATCTGTGGCTATCACATCGTTTGTCCATGCTTGTGATATTAGTATATCACATTTCTTGCAGATGCGCAAGAGAAAATCTAAAGATTTTTAGATTTTCGAAAGGAAAAAGGGGTTTGGGGCAAAGCCCCATTTTGATGGTCTTTTGCGTAGGCAAAAGACCAAAAAAGATAAGAAAAAGGCCTTTCGGCGCTTTTTTCTTTATTAGGCATTTTCATTCATGATGCTCATTCGCAGAACTTCACCATTTGGTGTTGTTTCTGTTGTAATGGTTTGGTGTTTATTGATACTTTCGTCGTTTTCTGCGGATTTCCAAACAACATACGTTTGCAAGTCATTGTCACGTTCAAATGATGTGATTTGATAATCACCAGAGAGTAGATTGTCCAAAGCAGTTTTATCACTCACAGCGTCAACGCTATTTGCCGCTGTTTTCAGTTGCTTGAGTTGTTCAATGTACAAATCAAGCATAACAGCTTGTGCGTGGCTACTTGCAATCCAGTGCTCGTGTTTAAAGCGGAGCGTGTTCGTGATACCAAGGGCCTTAAAGTTAGCAATTGCGCTTTCCGGGATAACGAGCACATCGTCATTATAAAATGTTAGTGTTAGCATTAGCATTATATTTCCTTCCTTTTCTGTATATTTACAAAACCAAATCCCGAGGTTCGACCTCGGGAATCTCTAGACTTAGAAGCCTTCTACGACTTCAAGGGACAAGCCTTTTTGCTTGTAAGCTTCCATGGTTTCACTGTCAAATCGCACATCACCATTTTCTACGTCAAACAGTTTATGAACGCGGGCACTTGATACATTTCCCACTTTGTTGCTGTGCTCAAACCAATAGAGGTCACGAACTGTCATGGAACCGTCTGGGCGTGCGGAGGATTGATCGTTAGTAAATAAGGTGCGAAGCGCTTCTTTGATGGATACAGCGTCTTCTTCAGAGAATCCTGTTTTGTCAGCGAGGTTAGGGCTGATGCTACCTTTGATAATGTAGGTTGCTTTTTCCACGTAATGTTTCATACCCATGGTGTCTGAAGAACGTCCGTTTTCCGTTTTTGCTTCCATACCGTTGGTACTACGGGTGATTTGCATACTTGATACGGTAATTGGTTCAATGGATGTTGCCATACTGATAGACACTGGACCACGAACGCCGACAGACCGCCCTTGATAGGTGATCAATTGACCGAAGCTACGAATATCTATCCAGTAGTCACAAATGGTTTTGGCGACTTCTGCGTCAGGGGTTTGCCTGTCAATGTAATTTTCAAAACGTTTTTGTAGAGAACGGAATTCATCATCGATGCGTTCATTTGCTTGAACAAAGATGGGATGACCGAAGTCTTGGAGGCGGTTACGGATTTTCCGTTTAATGGCTACATCACTAATGAGACCATAGCCTTCAGCATCGGTACGTGGCATATTACCTGATAAGGGATCACCATTTGGATTGGCATTTTCAACATCAACAACAAGGACAAAGTCAATTTTATTTTGTAGGGTAGTCATATTATTTTTCTTCGCTTTCTTTTTTAGTGTAATATTCTTGGATTTGGTTATTGTATCCAAAAATAAAGTCATAATCTAAGGGTTTGGTAAAGTTTGGCTCGTCAGCTTGCTCTGACAAGAGGTTGAGGATTTCTTGTTTCTCCTTACTTAGTTTGACAAATAAACCCGGTACTCGTTTTCGTAACAAGTCCTCGTAAGGTTTTACCTTATTTTCGAGTTGCCCCATTACTTTTGCAGGTCGGGCTGTATAAGCCGTCCACAAACGGGTAGCATTGGTTTCACGGGCATTTTGTTGCCCATCAACATGATAATATTTCTGCTTTTCGATTAGGTCATAAATGGCGAGCAATCGACCGAACAAATAGCTGCGATTTCGCTTGGTGCGATCCAACATATAAGTATATTCCTTTCTATCCTCTTTATGCAACACTCCAAGACTGACAGCAACAACATGTTTCCACTGATGTGGATACCTGTGTGGTGTGCGAACATTGTTTTTCAATTTTTGAACAACAGAGCGTGGTAATGGTTTTCCTTCAATCAAACTCATCAAGAGATCTTGATACAGCACGCTTCTAAAGTTTTCATTGTCAAAGTCCAGATATTGGGCTTTTCTATCAATCCCATAGGCTGTTGTGATAATGGTGTTGATAGATGGGACGCTAACCTTCACTTCACCTTGGTAGGTGGATGTCCAAGAATAGCGGTCTTTCCATTTTTCAAGGTTTTGACTGAGTTTAGAACCGGTCAAGGTGTGATAGTATTTGAGGCTCGTCCGTCCAGGTGCTGTTTTGTTCAAGATGGCGACATGATAGGTAGTTTCATCCGAAAATCGTTTGACTCCTGTTTTCACGGACTGACCGATATCCTTTGTAATTTGGTTTGGTTTCATTGTTCCGGTGTCGTTGTCTTCGATATCATCAAATAAGTCATCAAACGTTTCCGGTTTACGAAGGTTGAGTCCGTGGTTATAAATCGGGTCATCATCAAACCAGGTCACTAAATACTCATCACCGCTTAGCCATGTCCCACTGTTTTTATTTTCTAGAAGGTACTTAAGCATAAGGTGAATTTTCTCGGTGGTTTCTTGTCCAATGTGGATAAGGTGTTCCCGAGCTTCATTTTGGTTGGCGTATCGACCCTTGAAGGTTTCGGGGTGATTGCTGACTGAAATCAGCCCACTACGTCCAAATACCGTACGGTGATTGCGAGCCATTGACTCCATTTTTCCGCTAATATTGCAGATGTTTTGTGGTTCTTTTGCTAAAACGCTTCGCATATAAGCAATATAGGATTGGTGCAAGTCCACATAATCTGTGACGGACACATCCTTCAACCCGTCAAACTGGGCTACAGTGAATTCAACGAAGACATCGCTCAAAGCGGTGGTTTTACCGTCTTCATCTATGAGGTTCAACCCATCAAGTGTTGCGTTTGGAACCAACTTATTGGCAAGGTTCTTCACAAAGTCCTCATCAAGAATAGCCTTTGTGACAATGTCTAGGAATTCATGAACGCGACCACTCGTGGATAGCGTCCACTCTTCTAAACGTTCATGAAAGGCTGTATAAGCAGGAAAGTCTGGTGTGTATGTTTTCAACTTATCAACTAACGGGTGTGGTTCTGGTTTGGCTGTACGAGTGACGGAGGCGGGTGTGACAGGAAAAATAATCCGAGTCCCATCATCCAACCACTCAGCTGTCAGTATTTCGCCTTGTTTGCTCAAGGTAACGCTTACAATGTTTTTGACGGCTTTCTTGCTCTCGTGAAAGAGTGGTAACAAAACCGGTTCGTCCTTGTCACCGTGTTGGTCTACAAGTCCTTCTAGTTCTGCCCGTTCATAAGCTTTCAATAAGGATGAGAAAAAATCCATGGGCTTCCTTTCTACTTAAATGTTTCGTATTCAGCCAACTCATCGTCCACTGAACGAATTTGTAGGCTTGGTGTTTTGTATTGATAACCTGTGATTTCATTTCGAATTTCACAGTCTGATTTTGATTTATAAGTGATGACCCCATTCACCATTTGTGTACGTGTATAGTGAGCGATTAGGGGCATCTTTTCGATTTTTGGATAGGTAAATGTGTGAAACATAATCCCAAAATCAATAGTTTCGCCATCATAAGCCGTTGTAGCTGTCTGGTATTCCTCTTTCGTAAGAGGTTCGATTGTGGCGTAGCACTCGCGAGTACCTAAAAAGGCATCACGGCGCCCTCCAACTTCAAGTGAGCGCGTCATGAGCTCCGTATGTTTACCCATGTGTCGGTCTTTTGTCAAATCACCGCGAGAGAAGTTCCACTCAAAATGAAATTTGACAAGGTATTCCACCTTTCGTACATAAGTCATATAGTTGAGGTCGGCCTTATAGTTGCTAAGGAGGGCTCGAACTCCGTGTGATTCAGTTTCAATTGGGTTTACGACCTTTACTTCGTCAACAACGTTGACAATAGTTGGTTTGTAATAAATGTTATCAACCACACCCTCCAAAGCTTGGCGGGTGGGTACAGGATAACTAAATTTTTCACCACCACCTTTGGTGGCAGGATTTGTAAAGAGGGCACGGTCTCCAATGATCCGTGCATAAAAATACTGTGATTGTTCTTTCACTCTCTTTTCCTTTCTATTCGATCCACGCACCTGATACGGTGCGATTGAACTTCACCAGCGGTGACAGTCCTTCGTATTTCGATCCACGCACCTTTCGGTGCGATAGCTCAACTCTATTTCAATCCACTCACCTGTGTGAGGTGCGACTAAATAAACTACGGTTTAAATGTACCCGTGTCCTATTTCAATCCACGAACTCATGCGGAGTACGACGATATCCACGTTCAACGCGGCCTATTCTTTCCATGATTTCAATCCACGTACCCGTGTGGGGTACGACAGAGCATTACTGCCCCGCTTGTGGCCTCATTGGTTCTCACGCAGTTCCAAATATCCCACTTCATTATCGAAAGTCGATAACAGGACCTCTATTTTAACGTGAAAGGTCCAGAACTTAATCCACGCACCCGTGTTGGGTGCGACGCAGATTTCAATCCATGCACCCGTGTAGGGTGCACCCGGTCTCCAACTGCTCAATAATAGCCCTGTTGGTATTTCAATTCACGCACCCGTGTGGTGCGACAAGAAGAGTCATTAGCAAGTACTAAGATCGCTTATTTCAATCCACACACCCGTGTGGGGTGCGACTGGACGATTCCGTTCGTCGGGCTTAAACTCTATCATTTCAATCCACGCACCGTGTAGGTGCGACGTATATCTACCATATACTAGCGAACGGCTCGATTGTTTCAATCCACGCACCCGTTAGGGTACGACTTACCCCTAATCATCAAACCATGGTGTTTCATAATTTCAATCCACGTACCCGTGTGGGGTACGACAGAGCATTGCTGCCCCGCTTGTGGCCTCATTGGTTCTCACGCAGTTCCAAATATCCCACTGGTTATCGAACTCGATAACCGGACCTCATCTTTAACGTGAAAGGTCCAGGCACCCGTGTTGGGTACGACTCGTTGCTAGTGTATCAACGTCCAACCCAGTATTATTTCAATCCACGCACCCGTGTGGGGTGCGACGCGAGAAAGACCTGCACAATATCGCCATGGTGTTTCAATCCACGCACCCGTGTGGGGTGCGATGATGGTGTGTGCGGTTGCACTCCGTATATGTACAACGGATTTCAATCCACGCACCCGTGTGTTTGGGGTGCGACACGCTAAAAAGTGAGGTAAAACCATGACACCAAACATTTCAATCCACGCACCTATGTGAGGTGCGATGCAAATGCCTCCCTCTATCCTCAATATACACTACTATTTCAATCCACGCACCCGTGTGGGGTACGACAGAGCATTACTGCTCCGCTTGTGGCCTCATTGGTTCTCGCGCTGTTCCAAATATCCCACTGTTGTTATCGAAAGTCGATAACTGGACCTCATTTTTAGCGCGAAAGGTCCGGGGTTTTATGTGTGACGAAGGTTCGCGCTCGCCTTAGAAGACTGAATCTTCTGGTGCACGTACGAGTCCGACATGTTCATTATAATATCCTTCAGGTAGGATACGGATATCACCGTCCTGATAGGATTTGACGCAGGACAAAAGTTCATCACTAGGAAATACCTGGATGGTTGTCCGTTGTAGTTTTCTGAGGAGTTGTTTGATAGGGTACCAAACCTTTTTGATGTCATAGGTGAGGAGCTTTTCGAGTTCCTCAATATCTGCTTCATTGTGGTAAGGTACGATAACACTGACTGTCTCCTCAGTAATGAGGTCAATGCTTTCTCCTGCGGTTTTAAAGGCTTGAGTCAAGATACCTTTTTGTACCGGCTGAAAATTATTGGTGCTCAAGTAATCAAAGGCCGACTCGCCGGGCTGTTCCAAACTGTAGTCCATATCATAGGCGTTATTGGCATAATAGCTTTGATAGAAGGGCTGATTCAACTCTTCGAGTCGAATGTGCCTACATTGCTCACTGAGCACGGCTTCTGCAGCTTTTTTCTTGGTTCTAATTTCCTTCAGCCGACCTACGTTTTCCTCGTTTCCATTCACCTTGATAAGGGTGACGCGCCCTTTATCTCGTAATCCTTCACGATTACACCGTCCAGCTGCCTGAATAAGGGAGTCGACTCCAGCATAAGAACGGATGACCCAATCGAAGTCAACATCTACCCCAGCCTCAATGAGTTGTGTGCTGATACAAATGACCGGCTTGCCGTCTGCCAAATCCTTCTTGATTTGCGCTAGTAAATCCAAACGATGTTGGGCACATTGGTTGGTTGACAAGTAATAAACAGGTCGCTTGGTTTGGGTTCGAACCAATTCGTAGAGACGATCCACCGCCTTTTTGGTGTTTAAGATTGCTAAGGTTGACGTCGTACCCTCTAAAATAGCCTTTGCAACTTCTTCGAGTTGATGGGATTCATCACTCCATTTCTCAACGACTGTTCTATCAAACTGCGCTCGTTCTTCCTGCGTCAATTGGATGAGGTCGGCGTCTTCACCATGAGTTCCTCCGTAGTGAATGGTGTGGAAGATGTGCTTATCGTCGTACAAGGGTTGTGTCGCTGTACAAAGCACCAATGTGACGTTCATGACCCGGGCAAGAAAATTTGCCATCAAATTAAAGAGATGGGTGGTTTTGATAGGGAGTGACTGGACTTCGTCTAAAACGAGTACACTATTTGCTAAATTCGAAAATCTCCGAACATTATTGGCTCTGGTTTTGTACAAAGTTTGGAAAAACTGAACCATAGTGGTGAGAATAACCTCATTGTCCCAAGTATCCGTACAATAACGAGCAAGCGGGCTATCATCTCGTTCGATGATATTCGAATGGTGTTCAGTGACACCTTTGTTTCCAATTACTTTCCTGACGTTTGCTGCGTTTTGCTCCAAAATGGATAAGAAGGGTGCCGTATAGATCATTTTCTTCTTCCCTTGATATACCATCTGGTGAAAGGCGTAGCGCATGCTGAGGTTGGTTTTTCCGGCTCCCGTTGGCAAATCTAGTCTATAGACCCCAGCGGTGTCCAGAATACTACGTTCTTTGATGGTTTCGGCCAAATGGGTTCGAATACGATTGAGTGGCGTAGTTGGGTTTTGAAAGCCTGCATATACACATTCAATTTTGTGCAAATACATATCCCTATGGTCATCTGCAGGTGGTTCAATGACGGTTTCATAGGCGTTGATGGTGTCCAGGATATCCGCGTTCTTTAAATAGGATAGGTATAATCGAACAAACTGAGCTTGATAATAAGCGTCTTCGACTCGCGTTTTGGCGTTTAGTTTTGTAACCGCTTTCTTATGCTCATTATACGCCTTTTCTAGCAAATCGTCAAGGTCATTATAACCATATTCAATTAAATAACCCTCCAATTGATGGGCATATTGTTCGACAACATCATAATGATATCCGTCCTTTAGAAGCAATCGCTCGTATAGTTTGTTTCGCGCAGGACTTGTCGCATTATACACATCAAATAAGCTGTGGTGTGCCGCAATGACATACGTGATAATATCCACAAAAGGCTCATATCCGAACAAGGCCTTTGCTCTGGTGAATAAGTACCGAGCCCCCGCATAGGAATGGTCGACATGCATCTCCGGTTCCTGTTTTAATTTTCGCTGAAACTTTGGATCGGCTTTTCCCAAATCATGGTACAAACCTAACAAAAAGAGGACATGGCCTTGACCGATGTCCTTTGCATTTTCGCGAGCACCTTCTGCTACATTATAGGCGTGACGGGCAAGAAGTTGCTCTTTGTTTCCGTCTTTGTGTGCTAATACTGTCATTTCTGTTGTCCTTGAATGGGTGTAGTGAGTGTTTTCTCAAGTGACCAACCAAGTTTCAAGCGAGCCCAATAGACACCTTTTGTGATGCCGTAAGTTTCTGCTAGTTCGTCAATCGTTTTGTAGGTATTCCCTTTATGATCCTCGATAACGTCACGCCGTTTGCGTACTGGCGTTGTGAGTGTTTTCTCAAGGGACCATTTTAATTTTCGAAGTCGTTGGTTATAGGCTGTTCGCGTGATACCATAGTGTTTTACCATGTCCTCAGTGGTTTTAAATTGTTGACCTTTATGGTCTATGACGCAAAAAGGACCAAACCCTTGTTCTGGATTCCTCAAATAGTTGAGGAATTCTTCATGTGACAAGGTTGCATGTGCTCGTAGTACAGCGGAATATGGTAGGTTGTAGTGTTCTGCCATCTCTATGAGGGATGGGAATACTTTACCGTCTAAGCCTTCGTATTGACGTTGTTTCGAAATGATTTCTTCTAAACTGTAACCTCGTGCCTTTTGTTGCATGTAAGAGCTATAGTTGATTCCATAGTGCTTGCAAAGTGCAGTCACGGTTGGATATTCATTTCCTAAATGATCCGTTACGGGTTTTAGACCTTTACTTGGTCTTAGAGCTTCTTCAAGTGTTTGTCCTCTACTCAATCGACTGACGCAAGTATCAGGAACAACTTCATATTCTCTACACATAGCCTCAAAAGATTCGTGCTCAATCCCTAGGTGATCGATGACTGGGCCGTCTGGTCGTTCATATGGAATGATTTGTTTTGCCGGGTTTGTTAGGGCTTCTTCCACCGTTTTTCCTCTTCGTCTGCGCTCATGATACACGTTGTAGCTGACATCATAAGCTTTGCACATGTCAGCTATGGTGGCATACACATTTCCTTTGTGGTCTTTTACCTTTTTGACTTTGGTTATCGGTTGTGTCAAGCATTCTTCGAGTGTTCGACCTGTTTGCTTTCGATAACAATAGGCTGACGTGGTAATACCATAAGCTTTGCACATAGCGTTGAGGGTTGGGTACCAATTACCAAGATGGTCTTGCACCTTTTGTGGTTGGTGGATGAGTTTGTGTTCCAAAGCTTCTTCCATACTCGCACCTTGTCGTCTCCGTCGATGGTAGGTAGCTTCCGCGATATTGTATGCTTTACACATAGCTTTTACCGTTGGATAGAAATTTCCCAAATGGTCACGTACTCCCTTTGTTGTACGCACATAGGTTGCAACGGGTTTGGTCAAAGCTTCTTTCATCGACCAGCCAGCTCTTCTACGTTGCTGATAAACATATGGCTTAATGCCATAGTGGTCACACATGGCTTTTATGGTTTGGTAATGATTCCCTTCGTGGTCTGTTACTTTTTTCAAAGTGTTCCTCCTTCATTATTCGATGTAGGCACCAGCTTGGATGTTGACACGCTTATTCATTTGGGCAAGATCGATATCACCATCGGTATCTTTTGCAATGGTTTGTGCCAACTCATAATCATCAGTAATTCCCACTACGCATGTGTCTGTTACATACAAGTCGTCAGCGAAGTCTGCGGTCACGACAAAGATTGGTTTTTCTATGATGTTGTTTTCGATGAGTTCATCCATTGAAATGAAGTCCGACACATCTTCGTAGTCAAAATAGTTGATGAAAATTTCACGGCCATCGTTTCCGACTAACGCGATGAGATCCTCTTCTTCGACTTCAATGACAACGTCTTTTAATTGACATTTCAGATAGTTACTTTCTTTATCTGGATGTTTCGCAATCCATTTTAAAAAGTTTGTAGCGTTGAGGTTAACATTTTCTAATTCAATTTGTGTTCTCATTGATGACCTTCTTTCTTAAAGTCTGCAACATGGTGGAGCACCGACAGTTGATACAATCGGCTACGATTGTCTTCACGTAGGTAATCCTCCATTAATTGCCGTGGTGTTGTTTTATAGCCCGGTGCGTCAAGAACGATGACTTCGACGTCTGGATAGGCTAGTGAGCTCAAAACGGCTTCTTTGAGTGGTTGTGTGCTACTTAATTCTAGCAGTTTCTTAGTGTCGAGTACCCGTTGATTGATACTGCCAAACATTTGATTTTTGGTTTTCAATCGATAGATAAAACGCCCGTCAACAATGTAGTCCAACAAATTAAGGAGTTCCTTTTGTTCTTCATAATCGTCTTTTCGCCACCAGTCTTCGACGTCAAACCCTGTCCATGAACAAATGGTCACTTCAGGAATTTCAGAACGAATTCGTTCAATAATATCTTTGGTGTCTTCGATGTTTTCGGGAACAAGTGGGTCACCACCCAATAAGCTAAGGTTGGGTTTCATACCACGTTCCATGAGCTTTTTAAGTGCAGCGATGATGGTATTGGCTGCTTTTTCGTTGTCCCAATAGAGTTCCTCTCGTCTAGCCCAAGTTGATTCGTTCCAACAGCCTTTACAGTGGAAGGAACAGAAATTGAAAAATACCGACACGACTGGACCTTGTCCGAAGTCGTTGTCGATATCGAATTGACTAATTTGATGTATATATGCCATTAGATTCCTTTCTATAAGTGAATTTTACGCAAAATGCGCTCTAATACGCGGATGTAAGTTTCATCATAAATAATATGAATACATGGTTTGATATAAGTTCCGTCGGGTTGTGCGCCACCAACAACCGTTACGGCATAACAGGGCTTCCCTAAATTATAAGCAACATATTGCCCTGCAACTTTAGCACGGTCAAAGGTTGCGAACTCCATGACGACATGGGCCATATGACCATTGTATTCTTCATTTAGTTCTTTTGCGACAAACACTTCTACCTCATCACGGACGACGTCATACTTCCGACTGGTGCGGTCCATATGGGCGTATAGGTTCTTGAGATGCTTGGCATCATGTACGATATTGCTATGAATTTGCATATTGATTCCTTCTTTCTTTTGTCTTCATTAAACATATGGCCCGACTTGCACGGGCTGGCTTTCAAGGCGCATACGTCACACGATTATTCACCGTGTAGTTCAGCGTAGGAGGCTTCGCCTAGCTGTCCGCGTTCGACACCATGACGAACACGTTCTTTAATTTCTGACCACTTACCATCATTGACGGCTTGCACGCCAGAGCGTTTTGAATAGGTGAGATACCCACATCATGTGGCTTTATGTTTCCATAAAGATCAGACTGTCCCATCACCATGTTAAAGGTGGAACTATTACAGTCGTTGGACGTCCCGTAGTTACGGTTTCGCTGCTGATTGTCCATTGTTTGTGAGGGTTAGCACTCGGTCGAGCTTTTATTTCAGCATGCCTCATCTTAATCATTGTTTCTGAATTTCTTCAACCGTTTAGGTTGATTAAGCTTTAGGAGTTTCCAGCAATTTAAGTTCTTTTGACACTAGGTTTCCCTAATGAAAGCGCATGTGGTCTACGCGTTCTACAACTAAGATGTCTTCACTTCCGCAATTGTCGCAGGTCATGAGGAAGTCCCCATGTTCGCCACATTTTTCGCAGACAGAGCTAATGACATTGACACCAAAGTACATACCTTGGCGCATTGCATAGTTGACGATAGCTTCAAGAGACGCTGGTGATACACCGTAGTTAAACTCGGCGTAAGAGATGTGTCCACCTTTAGCAATGCTATGGAATTCTTTTTCATAGTCGATTTTATCAATTGCACTTGAGTGAATCCATACAGGTTGGTGGAAACTGTTTGTTAGGTAATCACGGTCTGTGACACCTGGGATCACACCAAATTGTTTGGTGAGAAGTTTTTCCCATGTGAATACAAGAGACTCCGCCATCTCTTGAACACCCTCGGTTTCCCGATATTTATTAGGGGGTTAGACTATATCATCATCCTTCACAAAGAAGGAGCCGACCGTTTCGGGCTTCACAAACCCTACTCTATGTAGATAGTCGTTGGACTTTACTTAATCATAAGTCTTAGCACCGGATTGTCTATACGAGTTCCCCGGTTAGCCGATATGTTAGCCGTCATTTCCTACGGTTCCAAAAGTCATATCGACACCCTTTCTAGGTTAAGTCGGTTTTGTCATAGCTGTTACCAGCTAAGCGCCCACGGAGATTTTTTAGGCGTTGAATACACATTTTCGCTACCTTATATTTCTATAAGGATTAGACCGTACCATCACCATGTTAAAGGTGGAACTATTACGGCCGTTGAACGTCCCGTTGTTACGGTTTCGCTGCTGATTGTCCATTGTTTATAAGGGTTAGCACTCTATTTGAGCTTTTATTTCAGCGTACCTCATCTCAATCATTGTTTCTAGATTTCTCTAACCGTGTAGGTTGATTGAGCTTTAGGAGTTTCCAGCAATTTAAGTTCTTTTGACGCTAAGTTTCCTTAGTGAAAGCCCTGTATTGTTAAGGCATATGGATGTTTATCCGTTTGACTGCGCTCGATGCGAATACGATTCACATGTTCGAGGAAGTCAGCTTGCATTTGTTTGCGGTCGTCATCTGAAAGGTTTTCCCAATCAGGTCCAACCATGGCGTTGACCATTTCGTAAAGACCAGTGTATCCGATAGACGCTGTTGCACCGTCTAAGAGGCGTGAGTCTTTGACTTGTTGGTCAGGGCGAATACGTTGCCATGCTCCACCTTCACACCAGAAGAGTGGGTTGGAAGATCCGTAAAGGTTTCCGACACGTTCGTATCGCCAGTTTTGAATATCGAAGA
>ERZ773046.72-NODE-72-length-67893-cov-8.640438_pt1 | contig 67893 bp, 62 predicted proteins | sample MGYA00580634_ERZ773046 | MGnify/ENA primary metagenome ERZ773046 (study PRJEB29015, sample SAMEA2738127) | human oral metagenome | biome: human oral; feature: human-associated habitat; material: saliva | place: China | collected 2159 ... | reverse complement strand
TTTGTGCGGGTTGCCAGGGGCATCTTTTGGTGTTTTGGGGGTTATTCTTCGTAGTATGGAAGAGTTATTTAAGGATAGGGAGATTCGTAAGTATATTAATGAATCTCTAGCTAATGCTGTGTATGATGATGTACAGACTAAAGAGTGTGAGGTATGTCATACACAAGCTAAGAATACATATGAGATAGATGGTCATATTGTATGTGATAGGTGTATTAATTTCATTAAGTTTTTACAAGATGATTTTGATGTATTGTTTAATAGTAAACAGGATGTATGGTCTAATGTACAAGTTAGGTATGATTCTTTAACAGAGGGGTATTTTACCCCTAATATTGAGAAATTATATGATACAGCTAAAAAGTCATTTGGTGGTGATATCACTAAATTGATTAAATCCTATGGTATTAAAACTAATAAGGATTTATGTACTAGGTTATATAAAGGTGAGTTATTCATTGATAACAAACAATTAGCTAAACCTAGTAAGTTTAATCGTTTTATTGATGATTTTGATGTAAGGTTTAATACAGCTGTTGGTTATAAAGCTATTGTACCAGATAGTGATGGGTATGTAGCTAAATATAGTACAGTAGGTAAGAATGATGTATTTATTAGGGATAATATAGATTTCATTAAGAAGAACGCTAGTGATGTATTGAAGGATATTGTAAAACCTACTATACGGAATTCTAATGACCAATCTGATTATGATGAGATAGTTAATTTAAGTGGTAGTGGTAACTCTAGTAAAGTACAGAAGAGTACTGTTGCACAGTCTCCTAAGAGTGGTAGTACGATTGGGAATGGTACTAATACATCATCTGCTACTAATGTAAAAACTTCTAAGGCTAGTGGTAATGCTAGTGATTTTGAGATTGCATTAGGTAAAGATGGGTTTGCATTACGATATACAAGGAATGATACACAATCTAAATTACAAAAAGGTGTAGTAGAGTATCATTGTACATTTAATTATAAGAGTAAGACAATTAGTCAAATGGATGTAGATATCGTATCTATTGATGATTTTGATGAGATTACTAAGAACGCATTTAAGTGTACTAAGTTATATAAGATGTTACCATTTATGAGTGATGATGGTGATTATATCGTAGATATTGATACAGATGGTATCATTACTCATTTGGAGTTAGATTTAGATAATATTCAGAAAAATGGGTTTGTATTTAAGATTTTAAATCATAGTAAATCATTTGATAAGGATACTGTAAAGATTATTGACCCAGTAGTCATTACATCATATAGTAAGTTTAATGCATATATTTCTAAGTATATTCTTATGAGTATTGGGAAAGATTTCAATGCATTTGTAAATGTTAAATCTAATACTATTTATACTTCATTGGGTAAGGTAGAGTGGTATCTATCTGATATCACTGATAAGGGTATTCTTGTAGAGTTAGTATATGGTAGTCGAAGTGCTACAGTAGAGGTAACTAAGAATACAGATAATGTAGGTCTAGTAGACTTATGTTTACGTGGGTTGTTGATTAGAAATCAAGATGTATTTGATACATTATTTGGTAATAACTCACTATCTTCTATGAGGAGTATTAAAGTAACATCTAAAGTAAATCCTAATATTACAGTAGAGTGGTTATTGGATGCAGATACAATACAAGCATTTATTGTTAGTGGTGAGTTAGCATTACAGGGTAGTTTTGATTCTAACAGTGTAACAGCTTTTGTAGTATCTAGTTGTAAGACATTGCAAAAAGATATTGAGCGTTATACTGACGATGTGTTGTATCGCGATGGGTATATTCAAAAGAATACCAATGCAGTAATTACTAGTTGGTATAAATATAGGGATGCTAGTGATACAAGGTTAAAAGTATTATATCGTCAAATTGAGAATAATCTTAAAGCTACATATGATAAGTTAGATGATAGGTTAGACTTTAAAGTTGAGCGATTAGTAGTAACTAAGAGTGGTAATATCGTTGAGTGTATTTTCTCTATTGTAGATAATGAGGGTGTATATCAGGATTTAGATACAATGAGGAAAGACTTGTCATTAAAGTTACCAGATTATTATCATATGTCTGAATCGAATGATAACAGTGGTTCATACTACGTACAATATACAGTAAGTGATGATGACGATATTGAGAAATTCGCTAGTGATATTGAATCATCTGTGTTAGAGGGTTTGTTTAGATTACATGCTACAGAGATTAATGAGGGTTGTGGTTATACTCTTATCGGTGATGGTGTAGCAGTTCCTATTAATGAAGCTACAGATAATAATAAAACACATGCTGAGTTAGAAGATGAAGATAATGATGCTGAGGAGGGTACAGATGTAGGTGGTGTAGCTACACCAACAGGTACACTTCATAGTACAGATGGTAGAGGAGTAGGTTCTTTGGAAACAAATAAGAAAATTGATGCAATTAGTTTTGATGATGTAGTTGTTGAAAAAGTCCTACGTAGTAAGAAGATTAAAAAACATAGTAAATAATTTATGTGTTATACTGTACTGTATAGTTTTATAATTGTACAGTACAGTATTTTTAGTATATGGTATTTTTAATTATTGTGGGGTTAGTTCATGAAGATTGTATTTACCAATAGTACTAATACCAATAGTGATATGACTATTGATGATACTAATGCATATAATATTTCTGAGAGTAAAGAAGAGGATACAACTGATACAGAAGAGGTTGTAGACGATACTTCTAATCAAGAGGAAGAGGATATGGGTACAGAAGATACTAATACAAATAAATTAAGTCAAGAGGAATTAGAAGCTTTACGAGATGGTAAGGCTATTAAGTGTCCTGAATGTGGTAGTACTAATATTAATATACATAATGATGGTGAGTCTTATTTCTGCACTGATTGTGAGTATTCATGGGATGTACGTGATGCAGATGATGATGGTATTGATGATGATATGGACGATTACATTGATTCTATGGTAGAAGAGTTAGATGAGAACACTACTATAGAGTGTGGTAATTATTATGTATTAGAGAATGGTGATACATTGTATGTAGTATCTAATAACAATCATGAAGTAGATGTATTAAATTTAGATACTATGGATAGGTATACAGTATCTGAGAGTGTATTACATAGGAAGATTACAGAGTGTGTAGCTTATAGTAAATAGGTGGTGTATTATATCATGAGTACTTTATATCTTGATGATGAGATGATGGGTTATAAAGATATATTCCTACAGGCTATTCAAGATATAGAAGACTTGGGGTATAGATTTAAACCTATATTATTGATACATACTTATATGGGACGTAGTAAAAAGATATTAGGTGTTACATATTGGTATCATGACGATACTTGCTTGATAGAGTTTTCTGTGAATAATCATAATGTTCATGTATATGATTATGGAACTCATATTATTAAAGATAGTCAGTTATCAATTAGTACGATTTATCATGAGTTAGCACATGCAACTATTGAGTGTCATTTTAAAGGTCATGGTAAAGAGTTTAAGACATTAAGGAATAAGATATTAGAAGTGTATAAAATAGATATAGGTGGTGCTATATCTGATTATAATTAGGTGATAAGATATGGGATATTTTAATATTATTGAATCTTTATCAGATACAAGGAACAATAAAGAGGTAGTTAATGAGGATACTAGTATTTTACGAGATTATAAAAATGTATTCTCACAATTAGAAAAAGCGTTATTATCTTGTAAAGATACAACATTACATGGTGATTTTGCTTTTCTATTATATCTGTGTGTTGGTAGTATGACACATGTGAGGGTTCTACCTGTGTTTGATGTAAATAAACTACATCAGAAGGAAGATACTAAAAAGGGAAGAGGATTTATTTATTTAGATATTAATGATGTATTTAAAGCAGATAATGTAGTATATTATTATATTGAAGATACAAATAATAAATATTCTGCTAAAGATGTAGCTGATTTTATGATTAATGGTTTGGCTGACACTTTGAAACGTGAAGAGTTATTTATTATGGATGATGAGAGGTATACTGAAAAGTTTAAAAATGACTTTAGAGATATATTAGGGGTTGAGGTAGAAACAATCGATGATGCTATTAAGGTAATTAAGAGTGGTTCTGCATACAAGAAGTTATCTGATTTAATCATTAAAGGGTTAGATATTGCATTAAAAGAATATGTGTCTAATATAAAAGGGTTAAAGCCTAGTAGTAATAAATCAGTAGATATGACAAATGATACGATTAGTATTTGTTGTGTAGATACTAAGAAGAATATGATTTATATGAGTCGTTTCCCTGGCAATGATAGATTCATTGTTAATCCTAAGAAGAAAGACTGGAATGGATATACATTTACATTTGAGTTAGATAAAGTACAGGATGCTGTGACTAAGTTTAAATCATTATCATGTTTTACAGCTGTTGATATTATTCCAAAATCTCGTAAGGAGAGTAAGATTAAAGATAATGATAGTGGTCGTGAAGTATTATCCTATATTATTTATGGTGGTTAGTCATGGGATACTCAAACATTATAGACTCCTTAGTGGATAATCGTTCAGTTATTAATGAGGGTGGTTTACTGAGAGATAACAAGCAGATATTACGTAAGATAGAAAAACAATTACATTTCTTTAAAGAGGCATTTCTTCTTGGTGGTGTAGGTAATAATTTATTCTTTATAGATTGGTTTATTAATAATCGCAGGATGTACAGTGGCTATTTTGGGTTACGATTACGTATAGAAGATAGCATGTATAAGTGGTTAGAAGATGGTGATAATCTATATTATTGTATAGATTTAAATGCATTACTATCGTATAATAATATTAAGTACTTTATTTTAGGTGGTAAGTTAGAGGATTCTTTATATACTGCATTAGAAGGTGACATTGAGTCTTTCTGTGATATATTATTTGATAATGGTAGTGGTCTGTCATTAGAAGAGTTAGTATCGTTTATTAATGGTGTTGGCATTCCTTGTACATATAATAGCTGGAATGCCGCACGGAATGATATAATGACTAAGAATAAGTTAATTGGTGTACTCACGAGGATGATGAATACTAAGTTACCAGAGTATATTAATGATTGTCTTAGTGTAGATAATGCGTATGTTAGATTACTTAATGGTAGTAAAGATAACTTATTTTATAAGAATGGGCATGTGGCTGTCGCTAGGGTAGATATTAAAGAAGATAGGGTTGTATTCCCTCATTATGGTAATTTAGAGATATGTTCAATACATGGTAATGCTAAGAAAGAGCGTGTTGTTTATCATACAATTAGTGATGTAGTTAATAAAGGGTATACTAGCAATAGTGGTTCTGATTTAGTGTTACCTATGGTGTCTAAAGACAAGTTTAGAATAAATTTATCAGATGATAAGAAGTCATGGGTAGAGTCTAGATATCCTAGATAAGAGTGGTTGAGGTTGATTATGAGTAAATTATTGCGTGATAATAAAAATATACTCAATTTTCTAGTTAAAAAAGCATATCCGTATCGTGATGTTATTACGACTACATTCTCGGTTCATTACTATGTTAGAGATGGGTTAGCTTGTCGTAGGGAAGCGTTTCGATTGCATCTAAAGACTACTAGGGATATGTATACATGGGTAGAAGTTAAACATAACTTATTTTATTGTATCGATATTAATAAGTTGATGCGTTATAACAATTTACGTTGGGTTGGTCTTTTGGGTACGACTAGGTTTGATTCAGTTGGTATTAGTGGTGAGTTGCTTAGAAATATTATGAATAGTATTACAAGTTCATTTAATAACACTAACTTAGAGGCTATCAATCGGATGTTACATTTCTATGGTATTACTGATACATCGTATACTTCGTTCTATGATTTCTGTAATGATACACAGGTATATGAGGCTTTTATGACTAAATTAGAGGAAGAGGTTACTCTTAGGACTGAGCAAGTAGTTCAAAATTTCTTTGATGAGGTTAGATTGGCTATTCCTATCAAGGGTAGGTTAATTAATAACACCCATTTACCATTGATGAGGTATGATACTAAATCTCAAAAGGTGCATACACCTAATAATGGCTATATTTATAATATTGATTTAATGTCTAGGGCTGGGTCTGGTAAAGATGGTAGGGTTATCCTTTCTATTGATGATGTTTTAAGAGGTAGATTTGGTTTAACATATTTTAACTTGCCATCTATAGTGACTGATAATGATTATGATATACCATTAGGTGGTGCTTTTTAGTATATGAAGAGTTTACTGAGGGATAACAAAAGCATACTAAATTATCTAATAAACAAAGTATATCCTTATCGGAGAGATGTCATTGTTTCTGTTAGGGTTAAGTATTGTTTAGGCGATACAGTTATTTCTACTAATGATTATCATATAGGTATTAGTGCTACTGAGGATATGTACTCTTGGGTAGAAAGTGGTAAGAACTTATTATATTGTTTAGATACAAGTAAGTTAGAATACTACAATGTAATATCTTATGGTCTATCTCATACAGAAGAATATAATTCAGATGTGTTTAGTGACGATTTATTTGATGATGCTTATAATGGTATAATAAAATCACTTAGTAGGAAATATGTTGGTGGTCAGAGTAGTGATAGTCCTTTGGATATATTACACAGACTATTAGGTAGTTATAATATTAATATGTGGTATGGTTCTGTTCAAGAGTTTATAGGAGATAGTACTACTAATCAAATACTTAAACATTGTATGAGGGAACACATTATGGGGGATATCGTATCTTCTATTTTACGTACATTACAGAGTGTAGAGTTCATATCGTCTATTGATGAAATGAAGATAGATACATGTAAGTTACCATTATTGCGATATGATACTATGTCACAGTATGTGTATATTCCTTATTATTCATACATATACATTGTTAAGCTTATGTCATATAAGGGTAGTGGTAAGGATTATAGACATATCGTATCGGTATCAGATATAGTAAATAATAATATTCCAACTAATATTAAGCATTTAGATAAGAATATGAGATTAATTTTAAGTAGTAAATGTGTTTGTAATATAGATATTGAGGGTAACTATTGATGGGTGGTGATTAGTTGGCTAAGAATTTATTGAGAGATAATAAAGCGATAATAAAGCGTGTAGTTAAGGGTTATAAAGATTCTGCTGATAATCTAGACTCTTATGTATTTGTAAGGTTCTTGGATAGTGGTTGTATACTTAACTTTAGGTATAAGGAATACATGTATTCTTATGTTATTAATGGTCTTTCTCTTTATACAGAGTCAGATGATATCAAGGTAGTAGAGCATAAGGGAAAAGGGATTATTTGTTTAGATACAAATAATATATTTAAACTTAGTAGGTTACGAGATGATGGACTTATTATGTATCCTAATGATAAATCTATAAGTGAAGTGTTGCATAATATGGCTAATCTTGTGTACAAAGATTTACTTAACAGATTTTCTAAGTTTGGGTTACTTGAAGATTTAATGTCATTTTATACTGCTAAGTTTGGTGAGTTTTGTGATGATTTAGATACATTTAGTAAGTTATTTGTTAAGCATAATAAAGAAGCTTTTACATCGATGTTGGGTGATTTATGTTCAGACCTATCTATTGATAAAAACTATTATAGGTTAGCTAGGACTGTGTATGCTGAGAATGGGTTATTAGGTTTGTGTTGTATGGATTTTGAGACTGATATACTCACTCATGCTATTGATTTCAGAAATAATATAGAGGATTTAGATATACTCACGAAGTCAATTACTAATAATAAGATAATGTTTAAGTCTATTAGGGATTGTGTTACTAATCGTAAAGTTTTAAATCAATGTATTGGTTTTGTTTTGTCTTATAAGGGAAACGGAAAGACCTATTCTTATGATAAGAGTTCTATGGTTGAATTGGTGTGTTAGTATGGGAAACGTATTACGTGACAATAAAACTATATTAAATAAGACTGTTAATATATTCAGCAATGCTATGGAGCATCGTATGTCATGTATTGAGGTTTCATTTAATGGTACGATTACATTTGTGTATAAACAGTTCAATTATAGTTTTAGGTTACAGGGTGTAAGACTTAAAATTAATCCTGAAGATGTAAAGCTAATAAACTATAAAGATAAAGCAGTTATATGTATTGATACAAATAACATATTCAATTATAGTAGGCTTAAAGAAGAGGGTTTGTATTATAATGGAATATATGACTTTATGTCCATACAGAGTGTACTAAAGAATATTGGTAAAGTAGTTTGGAATACCATGTACAAGACACATACGGATTTATTTAGAGAGTATTGTAGTAAGTTATCTGAGGTGTGTGGTAGTTCGTGTAGTGACTTAGACTCATTCTTGAAGTTATTTATTAAATACAACTATCCTAATATGGTATCTGTATTACAGGATTATATCAGTACATTGAGTATTGATAACTATATGGGTAGAGTATCTAAGACAATGTATGTTCAAGATGGGTTGATTGGTGTATGTTGTTTTAACTTTAAGGATAATTTAGTGACATCTCCTTATTATAGTAAGATTTCAATGTCTGATTTACAGGTATTTACTACGTCAACAAATCAACGTGGGGTTAAATTACTAAATATTTCAAGTATATTGACTAATACAAATAAAATTGATTGTGAGTTTCTTAAATTAAATCTGAGGATTATTAATAATTCTCAATCCATGTCTGATGATGGGATGATTATGTTAGGTGTTGATGAATGAGTGCATTACGTGATAATAAAGTTTTGATACATAATGTGTATAAGTACATCAGAAATAGGGGTATGGCTCACATTCGTATTGGTGGTAAATCTAATTCAGTACCTATGGTGATACGTTCTAAGCACAATCGTACTGGAACGATATTTGATGTAAGAGGGTTATCTGTTGCATTAAATCTTAGTCATTGTGTTATTAAAGAGAGTGGAGATATTGTATCAATAGGTATTGATATTCAAGATAGAGATGCGTGTTATTTAGATTTGTGGGGTTATGGATATAGTCTTAGAAATTTTATGTTTAATCGGTTATTTACAGTTGATGTAGCATCTAATCAACAACTGTATAAGGAGTTTACTTATAAGTTTACATCTGATTATTCTTTTAATGTTGATAAGGGGATTACATCTGTTAGTGAGTTACAGGATTATATAGGTAAGTCAATCGACACTTCTACATGGAAAAAGGTTTCTCATAATCGAAGAATAAGTCTTGTAGATGTAGGGAAGATATTAGATACTATTAAGAGTAGTAGGTATTGTTATGATTTATCTGCCACTACTGAGTATCTTGTAGAGAGATTAGAGGAGTTTTTCTTTGATAATTTAATCTCTTTTAAAGATAATAATGGTTTTAATAGGAAAGCTAATTTTACAGATTTCATACCGATTGTGTCGTTTGATTTCTCTAAGAGTGGTAAAGTTAAATTTTATAGTTCTAGTGGCTATATTATTGATAAGACTATTTCAGATATTGAAATTAAAGATTTATACAGTGCTATTGTAACTGATAAGATGTTTGATAGTGTTAAGATATCTAAAGATGAGCTTAATTATGAGCAGTTTACACTTATCATTGGTAAGTAGTATTGTTGTACTGTATGGTATAATATATAATAATATAATGTTTCTGTTAATAGCACATTCTATATGGGTAGAGTGTGCTATTTTGTTATAGTTAAAGGGGGTAGAGTATAGTGGCTACGATTCAAGAGCGTGTGGAAAGTATTATTGAATCATTACATATTAGAGAGGGTATGATTCAAACTGCTAAGGCACAGAAGAGTATTTTAGATTTCAAACCTAAGTTTGTTATGGCTGATGGTAGTGAAAAGAAGACAGATAAGGCACCAGCTAAAGTGTTGGATGGTGTTAATAAAAACATTAAAGAGGGTATGCTTGGTGGTGGTGCATATTTTGGTATCTTTGATAAATATGTTGTTTTTGCATATAAAGATAGTCATAACTTAATGTATCAAGAGGGGTATGTGTACAAATTCAAAACTGAAGAAGATGCAAAAGCTTTCTATGATGGTATTGATAGAATTGATAGTAGTATGAAAATTATTAAAGGTGCATCAGTTGTTGCACCATGTTTGTACTCATTGAAAGATAAGAAGTTTATGTCTATTCGTGATGCGGTTGAAGAATTAGCGAATGGGTATGTACGAGATGCATTATCTTCATTAGATAAATACATATCAACAAATGCAATTCCTTTTGATGTTGAGGATGTTACCTATGAGTATAGTGTTATGAGTGCTAATAAACTTAAATTGTATGACAGAGGGTATGATTGCAGTTTATCTGTTAAGATTAAACTAAAAGATTCCAAATATCCTGATAAAGATACATTTAAGGTATTATCTAGTTCTGTGGATAGGTACGTTAATATGGGTGCTATCACAGGCTTATCTAATGGCAATGAGTATAGAGATTATGTAACTATGCATAGCTATTTGTGTAATTAGGTAATGATATATGAGTATAAGAAATAATATAATAGAAACATTATCAGAGGGAATGTTAACTACTATTAAACCAAATAAAGGTGGTATATTTACTGAGATTAGTAAGGGAAAGATTGATACTAGCTTTAATAAATATGATAATGGGAATATGATATATGATACTCTTGCTGAAATAGTATTAAGACGTAGAGAGATAGCATCTAAGAAAGTTGATAATAAAACATTCTGTGATTATGGTGATGGTTATATCCTAGTTGTATTTCATGAGCTAACTGTTGCTAGGGGAGTATTGTTAAAGACAGATTTTAACTCAATGCATTTGGAAAACACGATATCTAAAGTATCATTATTACCTAAAGATTATAGTGGTTTCATGAGTAAAGTGTTTAGAGCGTTTAGAGTTTTTGCTGATGTGATGTATGATACATATCATCATAGGGCATGTCTTAATATTGGGCATTGTATAACTACATTCTTTTCTGTATGGTTTAAGGAAAATACTACATCTGATTTTAGAAAGTACTTAGTAAGTGATACTAGGCTAATAAGTTGTATTAATGTTGATAGTGTTCAGATAGGTCATTCTAAGGGGTTAAATTGGGTATTGGCTATTGTGTTTGATATATTAGATAAAGATAAGTTTAATGAGGTTAAATCTTATCTTAATGGTAAGGTTGATAATATGTCTTGTTATTATGAGTCAGGTGATACTGGGACTATAGATTTTTATCTTATTTAATATTTTATAATTAGGTTGTAGTAGGTGTAAACAGTGGGATATTTTAATATTATAGATTCTCTTAATGATAAAAGAGTAGATGAGGGTATGTTATCTTCTATTAGTAATAATAAATCACTTAGTGGTAAAGGTGAGATTTGGCTCAATGCTATTCTTAAACGTGATATTAGTAAAGTTCCTAAAGATAGTATAGATACATTTAGGATGTTCAATAAGTCTAAATTAACTAATGGTAGTGTAGTTCGTAAATCTACAAAAGAGACAGTGGTTCAGAAAGTTAGTTCTAGTGTTGTTGATACAGTATATTGCAAGACATATGATGTAGGTAATACACATTATATAGCGTACTTATTTTCTTCTAAAGGTGATACTGGATATTTACGTGCCGTTGTTCATGAATCTGACGAGGATACAATAGCTAAGTTATTAGATGAGTTTAAATCAGGAAAGAATATACCGAATAAAGTTATCAATGTTGATAGCATTAGGGGATGTAACTGTGTAGCTAATACATACTATAACTCTATTACATTTGAGTTCTTTGATAATGTAGATACATTTATATCTGAGTTATTTGATGTGTTTCTTAGCGTTGTTTTTATTGCTTTTGATTCATTGGATTTAGAGGTACTTAAAAAAATAATTACTATTAGTGAGCCTTTTATTTATTTAGATGATATGGACTATGCTATGGAGTTAAATTTTGTATCTACAGATAAAACAGTATTGTCTAAAGTGTATGATTTATTATCATCTATTTGTAGTGAGAAGTATTTAGTTAAGAGTTCACATTATATAGGTTTACGTTGGGAGTTATAGATGGGATATTTTAATATTATAGATTCATTGAGTGATAAAAGAGTAGATGAGGGGATGTTACAGTCTATGGGTGGTGGTACTCATAGAATGGGTGAGTCAGATGTAAATAGCATAATGTATTCTTTGATAAATGGTGATTTCAACTCTTTATCTAGTTATGTTGATTTTAATTCAGTGGTTGGTATTTTTAATAATTCTCCTTTTGATTCTAAAATTTCACCATATAATATGGGTTCTTTATCTATTTCTAATGGCAAAGGCATTTTTGGTGTTAGGGAATTGCTTAGAAGCCAAGATTTTTATATGATGGTTACATTTAATAAGAAGGGTAATTCTACACCTATAGTTAGGTGTGGCATTTACGCTTGTTTGGATGATAACTTATTGCAGGAAATTTTCAATAAGAGAGTTAATTTAAAATTAAATAGTGCTACAGATAAGATAGATGGTTTTAAGTTAGTAGCTAATACATATTACAATGTATCTAAGGAATTTGTATATACTAGGAGTTTACCTTTGTTTGAACTTTTTTCACGTAAAAGTTTCGAGAGTGTTGCTAAGTCTTATAAAGGTGATTTTGATAAAGACTTTAGGTTAGTTTTGGGTAGTTCTAGTGGTTTACATTTGTCTTTAGACCCTGATAAATATACGTTTACTGTTAGTGTTGAGATTGAAGATAAGAAAAGTCTTGATGATGCATTTAAGTTGTTAAGTAAGAATGATTCTATTGGTAAGTATTCTGTCAAAGGTTCTGCATTGAACATTAGTTTTAATATTGGGTTCTAGGTGTTGTTATATGAATAAAAGAAATAGTATATTGGAGTCATTATCTGAAGGAATGCTTGCTAATAGCTTTAAGTCAAATGGTACATCTCTTAAAGCCTTTAAAGATGTACTTAGTGGAGATATACCAGATAGTACTGCTTTATTTGTTACAGGTATTGATTTTAACATAAGAGATAACTATAAGTCATTTTTAAAGTCAAAACGACATCCTGATAAGAAAACAATATTGTCAAATGTATATCGTATTGCTGATGACTTATTGTTAATAGAGTTTAAGTATATGAAGTTACCCGTATGTCTACTTGTTACTTTTAATAATGGTGATTCTTTTGATGTTGCTTGTGATAAGTTAGAGAAAGCATTTGACTCTCCTGTGGATAAGGCAAGGGATGTAATTTCTAATTTAACGTCTTATCATGTAATTGGTACCACATATAATACACCTAAAGGTAGTGGTACATTCTGTGTTGAAGCATCAGAGGTTATAAAGTCATTTTTATATTGGTATTACAAGAGTGAGTCTGATAAAGGTGTTAAGCGTTGTTGTATTGATAGTGAGTTATATAAGTATGTAACCATTACAGGGATTATTTTTAAAAACTTGTGTTTTGGTAATACATCAGATTTACAGATAGATGTATGGTGTTCTATTAATAGTGGTGGTGATAGTAAGGTACGTGATTTAGTAGATACATTAAATACACCTATGAATATGTTCGCACATATTCATAGTGGTTCGCTTATCATTAGTTTATTGTTAAAATCATAGATTTTTATTGGTTTATTTGTTATATAGTAATGTGTTTACTTTTTTTATAAAAGAGGTATAGTTAATGAAAAAAGTTTTGGAAGCTTTAGACAATGAAAGTACAGTAGTACATTTAGATGAGTATATTCATGATACAGTAGAGATTGAGAACATTGTACGTGATACATATGATGGTACAATCAATGCACTTGATGTAACATTAGTAGATAATGCGTTGACAGTTAAGGTATTGTCTGATACAGAGATGGGTGAGGAAGTATCTGATGCTGTATTGTCTTATTTAGAAGATAAAGCTAATTTTGATTATGAGTGTGAATTTAATACAAGTAGCGTTCGTGTAGCTGGTGAGCAATTCATCCAATCTACTATTAATATTACTGCTACTGATAGCACAGTTGAGAAACGTAAAGTAGTAGAGTCTGTTGTTAATGAGTCAATCTCTGTTTCAGATATTATGGACAGTGATGCGTTTGCATTGTCTTTTAGTATCTTAAAAGAAATTAAGTCAAGCAGTAAACCTTTCTTTAATATGAATACATTTAATTCAGTGGTCGCTGACCAAGTTGCAAAGTATATTTGTGGTTTAAAAGATTTTGCTGATGTACTTGATGAGTATAAGGTTGAGTTATCAGATGGTGGGTGTTCTGTTTCTATAAAACCTAATGTTTCATTTGATTTCAAAGATAAGTCTTATCAGTATCAAGCAACGATTGAGTTAACAGTAGGTGATTCTTCTATTATTAAAGAGTTTATTAGTAGCTTGAAGTCTAATGTAAAAGATTTTGCTAAAATTCAAACTAAGGGTAATACAATTTATATCGCAACTAAGTTCTTTTAATTAGTTGCAAATTTTAAGTATGTTAATGTATAATGTATTTATAGTGATATGTTAGTCCACGTAAGATATTTTATAACATACACTAGATATTTTAGTTTACATAAGAAAGAGGTTCATAATATGAATAAAGTTGAGTTAGCTGAGGTATTGGTTAATAAAGAGTTAGTGTGTACTAAAAAAGTAGCTGTAGAGGTTGTAGAGACTTTGTTTGATACAATCACTGAGGAAGTTAAAAAAGGTGAAAAAGTATCTATTCATGGTTTTGGTAGTTTTGAGCAGGTAGTACGTTCTGCACGTAAAGGTCATAACCCTAAAACTGGTGAAGAGATTACAATTCCTGAGAAAAAAGCTCCTAAATTCACGGCATCTAAAGTACTTAAAGAATCTGTTAACCAATAGTATATAGGTGGTTTAATGGGAATTTTAAATAGTGCTAGTAATAGCATTACAGAAGCTTTATTACAAAAACGTAAGTCTTTGATTAATGAAGATGTTAAAGAGACTGAGTTTGAAAAAGAAGCTAAAGAGGAATTTGAGGAAGATTTAGATAATCAAGAGGTTATTGAGGGTTCTGAAAATTCTGAGGAAGATGAAGAGATTACAGAGGCTAATGAAGATACAGTATCTGCTATAAATCTTATCATCAATGCTAACTATCAAAAATTGGTAGGTAGTAAATACTTCTTTGTACCTGATACTGAAAACAATAATTTTGAAGAATATTCATTCTTTGTGTATGCATTGACTAATGATGGTATTGGTGATGAATCACAAGGTGTGAGTGATGTTACTAAGGTTGTTAAACGTGTTACTAAGAAATTCTGTGGTGATGCTCTTAATGACTATAGTGGTCCTGATGTAAGTAGGGTTAAAACAAAAGAATCTGATATTCTTAAATTTAAAGTTACATATAAAGTATCTAAATAAGTATATTATGTTAAAAGAGTGTAGATTAAGTTCTACACTCTTTTTATTTTGCAATTTACTACTTGTAATATTTTGTAAAGTTGGGTATAATTAGTGTGTATAAAAGTTCATTTCATTATTACAGTAAAGGAGATTTAATCATGGGTGGACAAAGTAAATACCAATTAAAACAATATTCTGACGTATTTAATAAGAAAGTAGTGGCTGATTATTTGTATCTTATGGATACAAGTGGTGCGTATGCTAGTGCTATTAATAGTTGTGGTTCACAGTCTATTTTTGAGAGTACATTCTTAAATGGTGGTAGTAGTGATAAGATTTCTTCACATTATCGATACTTTAAAGATATTACAAATTATATTCATAGCGTAAATGGTCAAGATGTAGTAAAGATGGATGTCTTTGATTTGTTGTATGTGTTGTGTCATGGGAGACGGAAGATTAAATTAGATTCTTTTGTTAATAATATTATGATTCGACATTATAATATTAAAATGTTGAATAACTTGTATTATTTGTGTGATGGTGCTAGTATTGGTTTTTCTGAGTATACTAAGCGATTTGTGGCATTATATATCCGTACATTTAGTGAAGAAGCATATGAGGATTGTCAGTCATATGTTGATGATTTCATGTCTACTACACATAGCTTATTGTATACATTTTCTAAACGTGTTTCTGAAGTATTTTCTGATGAGACATTTGAACGTGCATGTGTGTATGATAAAAAGTTGTATCTAACAACTAATTTACGTACATTGTGGAGTAATAAATATGAGTCTAAGGGTGTATTAGTTGAGGATTGTATGAAGTTCTATTATGATATTTTAGAACGTGCTAAGAAAAATGCATTTACTATGACTAGAGAAGATAACACTAGGGATTTATATTCTTATATTAAAGAGTATACATCTGTTAATGGTGCTAAATGTTTGTCTACTAATAGTACAATTAAACAATTCTTAGAAACAATGTTTGACTATATGGGATTAGTGTCTAGATATAAAGAGTTCGCAGAATATATTTTTGATGGTGCTGATTTCAATATTTTAGATAAAGAGTTTAGACTTCATAAGTATGGTATTAACAATGTTGATACATTGGTTGCTGTTATTAATAACGATTTGATTTGGGTAGCTATGGAGTTACCGGATGATTATGAAGATTATATTTGTACTTCGTCTTATGGTGATTATGCATCTGCTGAAGAGGTTGACGAAGATACTGATTGGGATGACGATATTGAAGATACTGATGATGTGGAAGAAACTGAAGTGCATAAAGTGTGCGTAGAACCTGATGGTACATTATCACATACTACGTTCAATGAAGAACATGATACTAAGAGTGTTGCATTTGATTTTAAGAATTCAGATGTAGCAGTAGCATATGATAGTTCTATGGTTCATTCAGTAATTTATGCTATTATTCGTGGTGATATTGATATGTCTAATCTTCATGATAAATTGTACATAGAAGATATGTTCAGTTTCATTAAAGATATTGCTAGAGAGTCTAAAGATATTACCTATTATGCTGTAAGGGATATTATTAATAGCTTTGTGTGTGATGTTATTTCCTAATGTAAGTAACGTAAATATAAATAAAACTGTAATCCATACAGGTGTGTTGTAAGGGGTATAGTGTTTAATGGATATGTTAGTTCTTATCAGTCAATTCATAGGCTTTATTGTACTAGGTACATTTATTATGTATGTGGTCATTGAGGTTGTACGTGAAGCATGTATTCTATTATATGGGTTGGTTAATTCTTTTAAAAGTGATATAAAGGATATACATATAGGTGATAGTGCTACTAAAATATTGCTTATTTCGTTGTATAACAAAGGTTATCGTTATGTACGTCTTTTGTATCATGAAGATGGTAAAAACTCGTTACAGGTGGCAATTTCGCAAGATTTAGGGTATTGTGAGGAAGTATATGTAGATGATTATATAGCGTTACAGTTATATAGTGCATGTATTGCCGATACAATAGCATATTCTATTGATGAAGTTATTAATAGGTTATAGAGGTGTGTAGTAGATGGATATTAAAGTATTAGATTCTAAGTATGTTGATAGTTCTTTAGTCAACTCGTTATTAGAGAAGCGTGTTAGTAGTGAGGCTGATTTCTTAAATGCAATAGCTACTATGAAAGAGAAAGCTAGGGTAGAATTTAACAACGTACAGGGGAATAAAGATAGTGCTAATAGCGAGGATTCTATTGTTGCACATGCTGACTATGAAATGCTGTCTGTAGTAGAGTCATTAGCTAAAGCATATTTCGGTAGTAACAATTAAAGTAATTAGATAGTTTAATACCTAAATTTTTATATTGTAGGTTAACAATTATCTGTATGATTATACAAGAATTGAGGTATTTTCCATAGGGATTTACCTCAATTTTTTGTATATATTTATAAAATTTGTGTATAAGAGATTTTAGGTATTTTATCAAGTTTACGATACAAAGGATAGGTTTTAGTATATGGTGTATTTAATTGGTGATATTCATGGTGATATTACACAGATAATGAGGGAAAATCTTCATAAGAATAACATTAAAGTTAAACGTGGTGATACAGTTATTGTGTTGGGTGACTTTGGTGTTATGTTTAGTGATACTGAACAGCATAGACAGTCTTTAGAATACATTAGTAAGTTAGATTATAATGTAGCTTTCATAGATGGAAATCATGAGAACTTTGAATATCTTAATTCATTACAAATAGTAACTAAGTGGGGAAATAAAGTACATAAACTTAATAACAGATGCTTTCATCTTATGAGGGGAAACATATATAAGATTGAGGGGAATAAGTATCTATGTTTTGGTGGTGCTAAATCTATTGATAGGGATGTTAGAGTTTTAGGTAAGAGTTATTGGGAAGATGAGGAACCATCTACTGAGGATATTTTTAAGTTAGAGTCATCTATTGTGGATGATATAGACTTCATCTTAACTCATACTTGTAGCAACTATACATTACATAATATGAAGAGTATAAAACCGGTTGACGATGGGTGTTTTACTAGGTTAGCATTGGATATGGTTGAAGATGAGTTAAAAGATATTAAGTTTAAGTGGTTCTTTGGTCATTTTCATGTCAATGAAGAAGTAGATGTAAGACATACTTGTTTGTCAAATGATATTGTGTACTCTATTGATAGGGATACATCGATTACTAAATATGAGCATCCTTTTGATTCGGATACATTTAGGTTCTTTGATTATGTATCTTTACAGAGAATAAATAAAATGTTTAGTAGTATACATACTGATAATATTAAAGAGGTACAGCGATTGTATAGTGAGGAGTAAAGTACTATGGTACATACAAATGATAGGTGTAAAGCATTATCTTTATATGTTAGAGATATAGTTAACATGTTAGAGTCAGATGAATTTGGTTTTAGGGATAAAAACATTTACAGTTGTAGTGTTACTATTGGGTGCAGTTCTAGTGTTGACATTACGTATGACTTTGGGTTACGTACTGTAGAGATGTGTTTTAGCAATGGTTATTCTGTTTCACTACATAAAAGGGATAATAACACATATACTGCATCAGTTTGTTATGGTATAGATACGATTGAAAATATCATGGTTAGAGATAATACAGGTATAGAATATATTATCTTTATGTATCTTCTCTATAAGGCTTATGTAGGTGTTTGTGATTTGTGTGGTGAAGATTATGGTAACTATGTTCTAGCATTTGATTGTGATGAGGCTTTACATTTCGATGGTATGTTTTATCATAGCATTTCTTCATTACACAGGTATTTTTTAACATTTATTAGTGATAAAGATATAGATGAGTATAAGACTGTAATTAAGAATGGTCATAGTGTTTTTACATTTGATGATACTATCTATGGTTCTTTTATTGTAGAATATGTGCCTTATACTCTAGGTGGGGAGAAAAGAGATTTAATTGTATTCAGGTATCATGAGTTTGATAAATTATATTTCTATTATGATGTACTAAAGAAAGAGTATGTGATAGAGAAGAATGATAGAGTTGTTAGGGTTGATAATTTAGGTGTTATTGTTAGGGACTTAAAGTATATAATTGGTAAGGTTAACGATTTGTCAAATATGTGTGGTTCTGAAGATACAATGAATTTAACATATAGTCAGTTGAGTGGTACACTATTTAGAATGATTTATAGTGTATTATTGTAGGTAGGTTTAATAGCGTATGGTCATGTATCATACGCTATTTTTTATTTAGTTTATACATTTATGTTTAAATTTTATATATTAGGGGTTTACAACAAAATGTAGATATGGTATTATGATTTTGCAAGGAATATTACATAAGTTTACAACTTATATTTTGTAGACTTTTAATCATTGTCATGTAGGGTAAGTGATAATGACATATACGCACACATCTTTGTAATATTCCTTGTACGTATATTTCATTTAATAATAAAAGAAAAGGGGTTTATTATGAAATTACAAAAGAAAACTTTATTAAGTGGTTTGGTTATGGCATCTCTTGTTGGTAGCACAGCGATGGCAGCTGGTGTCGATAACACCGTAAATGGTGGTTTTGGTGCTGAAGCTTATGGTTATACCAACACTATCACTGCAACTGGAACATCTGCATTTACAGTTGGTTATCAAAATGAAGTGTCTGGTGCCAATAGTATTGCATATGGTCATAACAATAAGGCAACTGGTGCCAACAGTATTGCTGGTGGTGAAAATTCTGAAGCAAAAGGTTATAGTAGTTTAGCTATTGGCTCATCCGCACGAGCATTAACAGAATATACCTATGCCATCGGTTCTCAGGCACGGACTAATGGAACTAACACTGTTGCTGTTGGGAATGGGGCATATGCTAGTAATGATAATGCTCTAGCTATCGGTTCTAGTACTACAGCAGATGGTAAAGATGCTGTAGCTTTTGGTTCACATGTTCAGTCTAATTCTGAGCATACAGTAGGTATCGGTACAGCAGTTACTACTAAGAGTAACGATAGTATTGGTATCGGTCATGGAGTTGTGACTAATAAAAACAATAGTATCGGTATTGGTAGTGGGGTAGTTAATAACCTTGGTAATAGCATTGGTATCGGCAATGGAGTTGCTACTGACTTTAATACTATTGGTATCGGTAATGGTGTGGAAACTAAGGTTCAAGACACTATTGCTGTTGGTAATGGTGTAGTCTCCAATGGTGAATCTTCAGTAGCTATTGGTAATGCTATCCATGCCGATGGTGTTAAAACTGTAAACATTGGTACAAATGTATCAGCTACAGGTGTATCTTCTATTGTTGTGGGTCGTGATACAACTGTAAATGGGGATGATACTACAGTAGTAGGTGCTAACAATGGTACTGTTGGTGCTGACCAAAGTGTTGTTGTTGGTTACAACAATAAGGTACTAGATAATTCTAAGGAACAGTTAATCTTTGGTGCTAACTCTCATACTAAAGGTCAGGGTTCTATTGTAGTTGGTTCTCATGCAAGTGCTACTGAAATTGATGCTCTTGCATTAGGCAACAACACTATTGCCGATGTACAGAATGGGGTAGCTATTGGCACCAATTCTGTAACAGAATTGGCTGTTGGTACATCTACAGTGAAAGACAATGCTACAGATATTCGTTTCTCTAACTCTACATTTGCTGGTTCTACACCTGACTCTGTTGTAAGCTTTGGTGCTAGTGGTCGTGCTGGTGCTGGTGGTGTAACAGAGTATACACGTCAGTTACAAAATGTTTCTGCCGGTAGAATTTCTGCTACTTCAACAGATGCTATTAATGGTAGTCAACTATATGATACTGCATTAGAAGCCCAAAAGCATAACACTGTAGTAGATGGTGTTAATACAACAGTTACATCTAAGGACAACGACTTTGGACGAAAAGAGTACAAAGTTAATGTTAATAAAACATTAAAAGATATGGATGCTGTTGAATTTGGTAAAGTTACAGATAATAATCACGCAGGTATTAATAAAGATGGTGCTTATTTCTTTAATGGTAGTGAGCATATTAATATTAAACCTACAGGTATTCAAATTGAGAATACCGATACATTGACACAAGCTACATTCAATAGTGAAGGTATGCAAGTGTCTGATGATAATGCTACTATTCGTTTTACTACTACAGATATTAGTGCAGGTGGTCAACAAATTCATGATGTAAAAGCTGGTACTAAGGATACAGATGCTGTTAATGTTAAACAGTTGAATGATAAAGCAAATTCTTTAGATAGTGCTATTACTAACAATACTTATAACATTTCTAAAAATGCTAATAAGATTGGTGAAAATGCTAATAATATCATAAAAAATGCATCTGACATTAAAGATTTAGGTAATAAAGTAAATAGAAATACTGCTGATATTAAATCTTTAGATGAAAAGATTAATGTTGTTGGCGAAGGTGCTGTAGTGAAAGCTAATCATTATACAGATACACAGGTAGCTAAGGTTGGTGCTAACGCTGCCGCTTTGAGTGCCTTGCATCCATTATCTTTCAATGCTAATGAAAAAGTTGAGTATGCAGTAGGTTATGGTAACTATAAAGGTTCTAATGCTGTAGCAGTTGGTATGTTCGCTCATCCTAATGAAAACACATTATTATCTTTAGGTGCTACATTTGGTACTGGCGATAATATGATTAATGCTGGTGCTACATTTAGAATTGGTAAATCTTCTAAACAAGTTACTAATACAAATACAGCTGTAGCTAAAGATGTTCAAGATTTAGCTAAAAAATATGAAGCATTGGCTCAAAAATACGATAATCTTGTTAAACATTTAAATGCTGTAGAGGGTACTGATTTTGATGTAGAATATCCAGATGTACCTAAAACACATTGGGCATATGATTTTGTTAAAGATTTGTCTGATAAAGGTTTCTTAGTTGGTTATCCTGATGGAACATTCAAAGGCGATAAAGAAATGACTCGTTATGAGTTCGCAACTGCTTTATATCGTGCATTACAACGTGGTGCTGTGATGGATGCTAATATGGTTAAAGCTATTAAAGAGTTTGAACCTGAATTGAAAGATGTAGAAAAAGCTCAACGATTTGTGGTTGTACGTGAAAGTGGTTCTGATAATGAAATTCACAAAATTGACCGTGTACAAGTAAACACTCAGTATGGTGAACATACATATCGTGATGCTTATGGTACAGAATTGAAATAATTTCACAGCCTTAAAAGAGTAGGTAGATAATACCTACTCTTTTTTATTTTGCAATTACAAAACTTTACAATATATATCTTATATGTTATATTAGTTATAAGATATATATTATGTAAGAGGTGATTGATTATGAAAGATAGAGATGTTAATAAGGCTATTGTAGGGTTAATTGACAATATTGAAAGTATTACAGATACAATGTGTAATATTTCAGTACGTGGTGTTAATAGAAAGTTTTTAGTTCCTAAGTGGTGGACTATTACTAATAAGATAGTAATATGCTTTAAAGGGTTTCAATTTAGAAATAAAAAATTGGAGTCTGAATATTTGGTTATACCTATTTCTGTTTTACAAGATATAAAATCTAAAAAGTATATTGTAGGTAGTGATGTATCTAGTGTTTTGTCTAGTGTTGATACTTCATATCTTGTAAAAGCAATAAATATGAATTATATTGAAAACTATAGTTAGGAGATTACATGCTAAGTCAAGAGTTACGTCCTAAGACATTAGACGATATGGCTGGTCAAGAAGAGGCTAAAAGGCTAATAAAGGCTATTATTAAAAACCCTGAAAATGCACCTAAAGTGTTATTGTTTTGTGGTAGCTTTGGTACTGGTAAATGTGTTACTGGGGATACAAGGGTTCATACAAGTGATGGGTACAAAAGAATAGATGAGTTAGTACAAAACCCTGAATATGATGAAGATGGGTTTATGGATATATCTCATCAGAATATTAAAGTTGTAGGTGATAGATTAGCAACTCATCATTATTATGGTGGAAAGAAAAAAGTAGTTAAGATTAGTTCTAGAGAGTTTTCTATTAAAGGTACACCTAATCATAGAGTTAAGGTATATGGTGGTAAGGGTGGTTTAGTGTGGAAGCGTTTAGGTAAGATTACAAAAGATGATTATGTTGCAATTCCTATTAAAGATGTTATCTTGTTTGATAATAAATCAGAAGACTATTCATTCTTTAGGGGTGGTGCATCAGAGTTTGATAAGGGTTTTATCTTAGGTTCTATATTCTCACAAAGTATTGGTAATGGTGTAGATTTATCAGAAATGTCTGATACGATTGATATTTATGGGAATAGTGCAAGCATTAATTCTTTTTGTTGTAGAGTTGATGGTTTAATAGAAGATATAAGTTATAATCATGTTAGGTTTTCACATAAAGATTTATCTAAGTACATTTATGAATATGGTTTATCTCATAATGTGCCTGAGTTTGTATTTTCTTCTAATAGAAAATTCATTATAGGTTTTTTAAGTGCTTTCTTTAATTTTTTAGGTGACTATGATTTTACTGTGTCATTTCTTTCAGAGAGTGTTGCAAGGGATATACAAAATCTTCTATATCTTTTAGGGATTGTTTCATCTGTTATTGCGACTAGTACTTATAGGTATAAACTATCAATTAGGTACAGTCGGAGTAGAACAGTATTTTGTGATATTATTGATATTTGTGATGATATTCAGAGGGTTTTATTACGTGAGTCTATTTGTAATAAAACTTCTAAAGGGGAGTATATTCCCAATAATACGTACACTAAATTCATTACAGCTAGGATTCGTAATTTATTACGTAAGAGTAGTTTAGGTGATTCTATTTCAAGTTATATTAATTTTAATAAGGGATTCTCTTTTATAAAGTATGATGATAGAAAGTCACTATCTTTAGATTCTTATTGTGGTGTAATATCACAAATTGATTCTATTGGTGTAGATATCTTTAAGGATAGGACAGTAGAGCATTTTAATACTCTAATCAATAATCATATCTTTGTTAAGGTTTCTGAAATAAAGGAATTATCTAGTGATGATGTGTATGATTTAACTGTAGAGGGTACACATACATTTACAGCTAATGGATTGATTAATCATAATACTACAGCATCACGTATTGTTGGTAGAGAGTTGAATAACATTAAGGATGAAAATTATGATTTATTGAGTTCGCCTTTCTATTATGAGTTTGATTCTACTGTGGTAGGTAATGTTGAGGAGATTAAAAAATTACGTGATATATTCACTGTTTCATTTGGTGATTATTGGAGAATTGTCGTCCTTGACGAATGTGTTCATTATGACACAAGAGTCCATGTAATGGATGAAAATGGTAATAAGTTTTTAGAAAAAATAGGCATACTAGTTTCTAAAAAACCTAAAGGTTGGAAAGCGTTATCTGTAGATGATAAAGGTAACTTCTCTTATAAACCGATACTTAATTTCTTTAATAATGGAAAAAAAGATTTCTATAAGGTTGATATTGATGGTGTAGAAGATAGTGTAGTGTGTACTGATAATCATCGGTTCTTTGATGCCGATTTTAATGAGGTATATCTTAGGGATTTGGCAGTAGATGATATTGTATCTATTTTTTGTGGTGGTATGTTAGAAAGAGGTGTCATAAAATCTATAACACCATATAAAGATTCACATGTTAGTGCTTATGATATTGAGGTTGCTGATAATCATAACTATATAACAAGTGGTGGGATTATATTACATAATTGTCATACTGTATCTGCTACTGCACAAGCAGCCATGCTTAAAATGTTTGAAGAGACTAAAGGTAGGACGATTTATATTCTAGCGACTACAGACCCTCAAAAGTTATTACCAACTATACGTAGTAGAGCATTAGAGATTAATTTCAATGATGTTCCAGTAGAGGCTATTGTAGATAATTTAACTAAGGTATCAGAAGATAGAGGTTTAAATCTTTCTGAAGAAATTAAGCTATTAATAGCTGATAGGTCTGGTGGGCATATGCGTAATGCACATATGTTACTAGATAAGTATATTTTATTAGGTGAGGAAGATTTTAAAGATAGCATTAAGTCATCTGTAACATTATTCTGTGATTACTTAATTGCTACATATAAGAACGATAAAGATGCTGTATTATCTAATATCAATGATTTATTGGGCATTCCTAAAGATAACCTACAGTCTGATTGGTCTATTGTTATGACTGAAAGTTTACGTTCTTTCTGTGGGTTTGAATGTAGACATAAAGATATCAAGAGATTAGTAGATACATATGGTAGCGACTTTAACATTATTGCTCAATGTTATATGTCATCATGGGTTAAGAATATGTTTGTTGATATACCATATACGCAAGCTACGTTACTTAATATGTATAAGGTAGTACAGGGTGCTTTAGAAAAGAAACGCTCACAAAGTGGGGTTGGCTCTACCTCAACTGTGGCTAGTAAATATGGAAGACCTGTTAGATAATAAAGTTTAGTAAATTTTTGTAATTAATACTTGCATATGTTTAGTGTTTGTGTTAATATATAGTCAAGGGTTAGGTACAGCGTATAATATGTACATAACAACACATAGTCTACATGATTTTTTCACTCCTATGTTGTACCTAACTTAGTAATAATTAGCAAATGTAAAAGATGCGTACAGCAATAATTATCTGCCAGGTTTTTAGATATAAGGCATCTTGTTACATAAGAATTATATTTTAAAGACTCATACAGCTATAACTACTTTTTATGCTTTGGGAAAATAAAAACGAATGAGTCTTGTATAAATATAGTGATAAAAATTATATATAGGTGGGAAAGTTAAAAAAGACTCGTACAGCTAATTTACATTTTGGATATGTGATGAGTCTTGTTCATAATTTAATCTCCTTTTAAATAATAGACCCATACAGCTATTATCATAATGATTAAAAAGAAGAAACGACGGTAGATTATGCTACTGAATGTTAAAAATCACTTCTTGTGCTAGTAAAGGTCATATCACAATTTTATATAAGATTTCTATTGATTTGGGTCTGGATGTTGAAAATCGTAGTTTGATTGTATAATCTTAAAGATAGTGTAAGTGGTATGATTTAGCATAAGGGGTGGTTTTTTTATGTCTGAAAATAATGAAAAAGAGACAAGTACATTAAAAGAGGCATATACTTTAGATGAAATTCTAGAGACAAATGCTTTAGGGTACGAAGCTACTTTAGAGGAAATACAAAATTGCATCTTCAAAAAAGATTTTGAGAGTATTATGAATCTCCCTGAAAACTTTATTATTGAGGGTTTATCTTATAATGAGATGCATAATAAGTTGTTAGGATACTATATGTTTCAGCTAACAATCTTTACTGAGTCATATGATGGCACTAAAGATTTACTAGAGTTTCTTAAAAAGCTACGTATTATGATAGAAAAATATGCTAAGCTTTTTACAGATAGATTATTAGAAGTTGGGTTAATTTTACCTAGTTACATTCATTAATTATAAAGGAGATTATTATTATTATGGATTTCATGACATTATTATCAAAAAATGAGAAAACAACTACAACTAATGGTGCTATTTCTTATAAAACAACTGGTAGTGCTTTGTTAGATTTGAACAACTCAGTACCTTTATTACGCAATAAAGCTATTGAATATTTATCTAGTGGCAACTTAATTGCACTAGATACTATTTACTCTTTGTTTAAGAAGTCAATTCAAGAAGATGCTAATTATACGATTAAATGGTTAATGTATTTACGTGATATTAATGGTGGCTTAGGTGAGCGTTCTTCTTATCGTTTGATTTTAACTGAGATTGCTAATAATGTTCCAGAGTTAGTTTTTGCTTTGTTACAGACTAAGCAATTACAGGTATTAGGTCGATTTGATGATTTAGTGTACGTGTGGGATACTACAACAAATAAATCTTCTAAAGATTACATTTTTAGTTATTTAAAATATCAGTTAAGTGGGGATATTTTACACGATAAAAAAGGTGAAAGTGTATCTCTTTTAGCTAAGTGGTTGCCATCTGAAAATACAACTTCACGTAAAACTAGACAGTTAGCGACTAGATTTAGAAAGGCATTAGAGATGTCATCTAAATCTTATCGTAGGATGTTATCTACACTACGTAAAAATATTGATGTTGTTGAACGTAAGATGTCTAGTAATCAGTGGGGTGAAATTAATTATCAAGGTGTTACATCTAAGGCTAATTTAATTTATCGTAATGCATTTATGAAGCATGATGAAGAGAGACGTACTAAGTATTTAGAAGATTTGTCAAATGGTGATGTTAAGATTAATGCTGGTAAAATGTATTTATATGACATCGTTAGTAAGTATAAAAATATTTGGAATGTTGAAGTTGATGAGACATTAGAAGCTTTGTGGGATGCTCAGGAAGTACCTAAAGAGTATAATGATATTCTAGTAGTACGTGATGGTAGTGGTTCAATGACAGTTAGTGCATTTGGTACAGGTGTTTCTGTATTAGATATTGCAGATGCATTAACAATTTATACTGCACAGCATAATAAATCTGAGTACTATAAGAATAAATTTATTACATTTAGCTCTTGGCCAGAGATTGTTGATTTAAGTGGTTGTAGTACATTACTTAATAAACTTTCTGTATTACATGGGCATGGTGATTGTTCTACAACAGATGTGGAAAGTGTATTTGATTTAATTCTAGAGACATCTGTTAAAAATAAAGTAGATGCTAAGGATTTACCTAGTACTGTTTTAGTCGTATCTGATATGCAGTTCAATTCTGCTATGGGTACAAGCCCAGACAATGATACTTTATTTGAAAAGATTGCTAAGAAGTTTGAATCTGTGGGTTATAAGTTACCTAAGTTGGTATTTTGGAATGTAGCATCTTATAATGATACAGTACCATTACAGAAAAATGATAATGGGTTGGTTATTATGAGTGGTTTCTCTAAAAATAATATCGATATGATTTTACATGATAATTTAGACCCATTAGAAGTTCTAAAGGCTGAGTTAGATAGTAAATATAGCTTTATTGATACAATTATTAGTAAGTCTTAATAGTTACATATAAATAATATTGAAAAGTGTAGGTATTTAATATCTACACTTTTTATGCTATAATATAGGTTAGTAGTTACATTTTCTTTAACAGTCTATATTTTAGATTTGGGGTATGATGATATGGCTTTACAACTGTATGAAGATGATTTGTTAAATGAAGAAGTGCTTTCTACTAAGTTAATAACATTAGCTGAGATTATAGTAAGGAAGCATTTCTATGCCAGTAGGGAAGATAAAGAAGATTTAGTTTCTATTGGTGTTTTAAAAGCTGTGAGAATGATTCATAGTGATAATTTTAGAAGTGATAAAGGTAATTTGTGTACATTCTTATACACTGGTATGAGGAATGATATGCATAATTTCTTATATCATAAGAATAAGTTTGACACAGTAGATTTTGATACAACTTTTGATGATGGTGGTAGTTTAGATTACTACTTTGAAGATGAAGTAGCATCTGTAGATTATAGTCTAGTGCATTTAATCTGTATGAGGTTTAAATGCTTTGGTGATGCTTTAGAAGATAAAGTTATTTCTAAGTTAAAATCTTATGGTTTTAAATTGGATGGGTATATTTCTCATAAGGTTGGTAGTCAACTAAAATGCAGTAATGATATTGTTAACCGTGTTGTTGGGTTACTCTTTTGGGAAATGAGACAGAGAGAGTTGAGTTCATTATTTAAGGATGGTGTTCTATGAGTTCTTATGGTTCTATTTCTACAATCACTATGAGTGATGAAGAGAAAGATTTATATGCTGAGTATTTGAGCGTTTCTATTGGAAATCCTGTACTAGAGTTTGTTAAATATATGTTAGGTGATGATTATTTAAAGTTCATCGATATTTGTAGTGGTACAAATTTCAATATTCCTAGCAATAAAGCTTTAGAGAGGGGAATTAATAATGTCAAGATGTATGCATATGTTAAGAAATGGAATTTCTCTAATGCATCTATTGTAAATGCTGGCAATATTTATAAGAAAACAGAATTAGCTACAAGACGTATTGTTTTGTCAGTTGCGAATGCTTTAGGTGTTAAAGATACACTAGAGGGTGAGGCTTTGGTTAATTTTGTAGAAAATATTGAACCATATGCTGTTAAGAAGAATGTAGAGAATTCTTCTGATAGTGTGATTGGTGATAACGATACTTCTGAAGTTTCAGAAGATGGTAATGTGTAGGTTTGTTAAAAAGTAGGTAATATAGTTATAATATGGTATCTCCTATGGATAATAACGATTTAATCTCTATTCTAGCTAAAGGTGAGGAAGAAGAGGTTAAACAAGATACTAAAGATAGTCAAGTAGGTAGTGAAGATACAGAAGATGGTAGCAATAATAATGTTGGTACTTCATTAAAGACAACAATGTCAGCTATGGATGTGTTAGATATTGAGGATGGTTCTAGGCATAGTACAACAAGTCTACCTAGTGGTAGTGGTGATGTTAGTCAAGATTTAGAGAACTGGATTGATGGTAAAGATTTAGCACCGTCTGATGATTTAAATCGATTTGTTAGTGCGACTGATGTAAAGTTTAAATATGGGTTAACACATAATACATTGAATAACTTTACATTAATGGCACAATTACAAAAGTTTTTAGATACATCTAATGAGATATTGTTCAGTGAATCTGCCGCTATGAATCTTTCTCCTGAGGAGTTAGAAAGTAGAGTTAGAATGGCTTTCACTATGTATGCTGAGTTGTCTAGGATTAATCAACGTACAGCATTAGCATTAGAAGAGCAACGTAGAAAATACAATGATGGTTCTACTGATATTGATAAGCTTTCATTGTTGTTATCGTCTGTACCTAGTGATAAGTTAAAAGAAATTTTATACGCTATTACAAAGTCAAAGGGTTGATATATGGGTAATGCTAGATTAGAAGATTTATTAGGCGATTCTAGTTCATATACTGCTATGACTGATAAAGAGAAGGACTACTTTGTTAAACTTCTACAAGAAGAGATGCAACGTAGGGAAGATAGTGGTAAGGTTGAACAGATACGAGATATAGTTAGGATTGAGGATTGGATTAATTCTGACTATTACGTGGGTTCTGACCAGAAGAGCATATATCCTTATTGGAAAGACTTTATAGTTGATATATTTAGAGATACAAGAAAAGATGATGAGAAGATTAATTCCGTCATACTCTCGGGTTCAATCGGGGTCGGGAAAAGCTGTTTGCATGGCAAAACAAAAATACCGACAAGTTTAGGACTACTAGAGATTCAAGAGTTATATGACTTGTATCACAATAAGGGTAAACACTTTAGGGTTTTAGCTGAGAGTGGGTTTAAGGACTGCTTAGATGTATATGATAATGGTGTTGATATTGTATATGATATAACACTATCAAGTGGTAGGGTTTTACGAAGTACTAAGAATCACAAATATAGAGTTGTTAGAGATGGTAAAATAGAGTGGGTTAAAACTAAAGATATTTTACCTAGTGATAGTATAGTTCTTTCACGTAAAGAGACTCCTTTTGGGGGTAGATATTTTAATACAAAAGATGCTTATACATTAGGTTATGTTTTGGGTGATGGTTATGTGTCAACAGCTAGACGTTGCAATGGAAAGGTCTTTGAGGGTGTATCTGTTGGTTATCAAGATATTTTAATTGATATTTCAGAAATATTAAAATACTCTTTTAGTAGGTGGTTTGGTAGTTGTCATTATAAAAAACCTAGAAAGTTAAAGAATGGAAATAACTATATTACTCTTAGTGGTTATAGTGTTTCATTGGCAACTAAACTTGTTGAGAGTGGTTTTGGTTATTCATCTGAGAATAAAGGAATACCTAAGTTTATTTTTGAATGTAGGAAAGAAGTTATTTCTGCTTTTATTCGTGGCTTAATGGATGCAGATGGTACAGTTGGTAAGAATGGTAAGATAAGTATAATTTTAAAGTCTAAATCAATCATATATGATTTGGCCAGTCTTTTATCTATGTATGGTATTAATTATAATATTACTACTAAAACAGTTAAAGGGTACGAAAATGATATATACTATAATCTTCTTATTGTTAATAATGAGTCTTATATTAGATATTATGAAAATATAGGTTTCTTAGAGCCATTCAAACAAGCACGATTAGAAGAGTATTATAATAATATCGTAAGTGGTAAGTGTGATAGAAATAATAGAATGAATGTGCCTGATGTTGTTAAAGTATTAAGAGACTTAGACTCTAAAAATCATTTAGTGATACATAATGAACATTCTAGTTTTACTTCTTTTAGAAGTCAGGATAATATGTCATTAACACAGTTGAAGAAATTTCATTCACATTATAAAGATTGGATTGAACAATCCGACTATCTAAAAAGAGTATGTACAGATGATATTTTCTTTGATACAGTTGTTTCTATAGGTGAGCCTTATGAGGAACATACATATGATTTGACTATAGATACTGACCATTCATATTGTTTTGATGGTGTTATTTCTCATAATACTGTTGCTGAATTAATCATGATGCGTAAGATGTATGAGTTATCATGTTTTAGAAATATTAATGCTATGTTCAACTTGATGTCTAAAACAAATATCATGTTCTTATATTTCTCAGTCAATCAGAAACAGGCAGAACGTACAGGTTTTGGTGAGTATAGAGCATTGATTGATAACTCACCTTATTTCAATGAGAATTTCCAAAGAAATCCTAGATTAAATTCATTATTAGTATTCCCAGAGGGTATTTCGTATGCATATGGTTCAAGTGCTAGTGATAGTATCGGTATGTCAGTTATATGTTCAATGCTTGACGAAGCTAACTTCTTGGGTGGTAATGGGCCGTCTAAGGATAGCGAGAAAGCGACTGACTTGTATGCTAATATCGTAAACAGGTCTAACTCACGTTTTATCGTAGATGGTGGTATTAATCACTCATTAAATATTTTGGTATCATCTGCTACGTATGAAAATTCAGCTACAGAACGTCAAATTAGGTTGTCTAGAAATGACCCACATACAATCGTTGCCGCACCTGCTCAGTGGGATGTAAAACCCAAAAATTTCAGTAAGAAGTTTTTCTACGTTTTTAAGGGTTCTAACTATTTAGAGGCTAATATAGTTAATTCTACAGACGACGTAAATAACTATAGGGTTTCTGAAGGTTTATCTAAGCATAAATATATTGATGGTTTAGAGGATTATGAGTCTATTGATAAGGTAATTAATGAGTTACCACCTCATATGCAGACTAAGTTCTTAAAAGTTCCTGTAGATTTGAGGAATGGCTTTGAGGCAAACCTATTGAGGTCTTTACAGGATATCGGTGGTGTATCTACAGGCTCACAAGGTAAATTATTTAGTTCGCCTATGGTCTTGCAAGATTGTATAGATGTAAATAGACATCACCCATTTGTATCAAAAGAGATAGTAATATCTACAGGTGATGATATTAATGTTAAAGACTATCTGAGGGATGATTTTAGGTTAAAGTATCCTGAAAGACCTAGATATCTTCATATTGACCAATCGTTTAGGACGGATAGTACTGGTATATCATGTGTATATGTTGATGATATTGTAGAAGAAGATGGTGTTAAAAAGCCTGTATTTGGTGTTGATTTCATGCTACGTATCAATCCACCAAAGCCGCCTAAAAAGATAGCGATTTATAAAATACGTAACTTTGTTATTTATCTTGTAAATGTTATCGGAATGAAGATAGGTAAGTTGACATACGATATATTCAATTCCGAAGAGTCTAGACAGATTCTAGAGGAAATGGGTTTCAATGTAGGTTATTTATCTGTAGATAGAACAGATAAACCTTATTTAGACTTAGTAGAGATAATGTATGAAAAGCGTATAAAACTATATGATTATCCTATACTTCGATATGAGTTGCTTAACTTGTTACATGATAGGATAAGACGTAAAGTTGACCATCCTAAAGTAGTTACAGATGATGGTTTTGTTGATTATGATGGTAAGGGTAATGATGGTGTTACTGGGACTAGGGTAGGTTCCAAGGACGTATCTGATAGTTTATGTGGTGCTATTCAAAATGCGTTACAAAGTACTGTATCTGATGCTGAGGGTAATAATGGTACGTTTAGTGATTTCTTAATGGCTAATCGAATAGGTTCATACGCTGGTATAGATGCACCAACTGATATATCAGTTGAAGAGATGATAGATAGACAGATAGATGATATGATAGAAGAGATGGAGATTAATGGTTTCTATTAGATTGGGGTATATATGGCATGGTATGATTTATTTGTAAATCGTAGAGGTTTACAAGATACTAGCATTTCTAGTGACATTATTGATGAAGTAGGTACAATAAAAGAAAGTGTACCTAATGATGTTGTTAGAGAGGTTAAGATTGTTGAGGATAATAGGGGCAATACTTTCTTTGATGGTAATATTGAAAGTATACACTCTAAACCTATTAATGAAGGTTCGGTTAGTCTATCTCCTAGTAATTTACAACAATTATTAGGGACAGACGATAAAAATACTTTAGGTCAAATCGTTGAGGGTATTAGAGGTGATTACTCTTTAAAAGAGATTTTTGCTGAGAATGAAGAAATGTCTAAAGACTCAGTAATTGGTTCTGCTATGGAGATTATTGCCGATGATGCATGTACTCCTGACGAGACAACAAATAAAGTTATTATGATTGAATCCTCTGATGAGGGGTTGAAAAAATTCTTAGAAGATTTCTTGATTAACAATATTAAAATTGATGATAGAGTATGGTCTTGGGCATACGAGATTGTTAAACATGGTGATTTCAAGCTAAGGCGAAGAGAGTACTACGCTGGTTCTGCTAATAGTGGTATTAAATCTGTATACTATGAAGATGTTATTAATCCTTATTTAGTATCACGTATAGAGTATATGGGTAATGTACTTGGTTATGAGGATGAGGATTATTTATTTGATAGTGGTAGTTATCAAGATGCTGGTCAGTTCACTTCTGGTACGATGAGTGGTAGTGCTAAATTTGAGAAGAGTGATGAGTTTGTACATTTCATTTCTTCTAAACTTTCTAAACGTGAGAAGATTAAGTTAAATGTTAGGAAGTCTGATAATACACAAGAGGAAGTAACATGCTATAGGGTAGTAGGTACTTCTATTGTAGATAGTGCTAGGACTATGTTTAGAATTAATGCACTAATTGATAATATTCTTGTTTTATCACGTATTGCACGTTCAACTCAATTCAATCTTGTTAAGATTGAGGTTGGTAATGCTAACGCTGGTCAAACACAACAAATGCTTTCAGATGTTAGACGTAGATTTCAAGCTAATTCTAAGATGACTAAGGGTGTGGGTTTTAGGTCTGACCCATCACCTGTTCCAATCAATAGTAATATATATTTACCTACTAGAGATGGTAAAGGTGATGTCACAGTTGAGAGCATTGGTGATGGTGTTGACGTTCAATCTATTGTTGATGTTGATTACTTTACAGATAAGCTTTTTGCAAGTTTAAAAGTTCCTAAACAATACTTGGGTTTTGCTGAATCATTGGGTTCTATGGGTAACAATTCACTTGTTAAACAAGATTTAAGGTACGCACGTTCGATTTTAAGGGTTCAACAAATTTTGATTAATGGTATTACTGATTTGTGTGAAAACTACTTAAAATATCGTGGACGTGGTTCTGATGTTGGTGCTTTTAAGATTTATATGCGACCATTACCTACTAGTGAGACATCAACTAGGGTTGAGGAGTTTGTTTCTAATCTACAGATGATTGATTCTAGTAGTGCTTTCTTGGATTCATATGCTGATTACATCGATAAAGCTAAATGGCTTAAATCTATGTTAAATCTTGCTAATATAGACGCTAATGAGGTTGCTACAGATAAATTTAAAGATATTTTATCTGCATTAGAAGATGGAACATACAATGAGGGAGATTTTGCTACAGAGGAGACTAGTGGTGAAGAGGATGCTACGTGGTAATTAAATAGTGTTGTTTTTAAGAGATATATAGTGTATACTAATATTAGTTATATACTATATATCTTTTTTATTTTTGGGGTGATTGGGATGGGTATAAAGATTAAAAATGCTCCTTGTTTTAACTGTGGAGATAGATTTGTTGGTTGTCATAGTAAGTGTGATAAGTATAGGGAATTTTCTGATAGTAGGAATGTTAATAGGGATGTTAGATTACAAGAAATAGATGTTGATACTTATTACAATCGTAAACATGTGTCTATGAGGAGAAGATATTCATGAGTTTATTTGATGAATTACAGAAGGCTATTTTAGATGGTGATATGGATTTAGTTGCTGATTTACGTAGACGTATCATGCAAGGTGAGAGAGATGAAAGCTTGGATAGGAATATGATACAGGCTATTATCAAGAAAGAGCCTGGTAGGGTTATTCGTTCAATCATTAATTCTGATGATTTGGATGCGATTTCTTGTTTCAAGGCTTGTAGTTCATTGTTAACACATAATATCATTGAAGCACAAATAAATAATAGAAGCATTGACGAATACCCTATTAATGAATTATACATCATTTTAGGTACATTCATTAATGATGGTTTAGGTAGAGGTAAAGATGACTTTAAAAAATTTGTTACAAAAAGGTACAAGAGATTCATTTAACCTTGATTTGGAAGATATTCTAAATGAGGAGTATCTTCCTTTTTCTTTTTTAATTGATAAAAATAGGGATGCTAGGTATTATGAGGATTTCTTAACAAAATATCAAGCAATAGCATTTGACAGTAGGTATGATAGACTTCTTAAAGAGGGACATTCAATCCAATCTATTAACGAAGCAACTAAAAAAGAGTTGTTAAGTGGTGCTGAGAGTAAGAGAAAAGCAAGAGCAAAAAAGTTAACTACTACATACAAAGGTGTTAACAGTGATGGGTGTATTGAATTCACAACTAATAGTCAATATACACCTAATAAGAAATATCAACAAAAGATAAAGTTGAATGATGTTAAGGATATAAAAGCATTAAAAGACTTCAAAAAGTCTGAGATAACACGATTGTTGTTAGATGGTGATTTGTCAGTATATTGTAGCTGTGAAGACTTCTTATATAAAGGTTATAAATATATGGCTTGGAATATGGGGTATGGGTTAGATAAAGAAAACAGATTTCCTAAAATTAAGAATCCTAATCTAGAGGGTACTATCTGTAAGCATTTGATAGCTGTTTTATCTGTTATGTCTTTTAATAACAATAAAATAACAACTGACTTGTTTAAAACTAAAGTAGTTGGTTCTTTACGAGATAAAAAGAGTAGTAATTTATCTAAATTACGGAGTAAAGAAGCTTTAACAAAACATAAAAATAGATGGAATGGTTTAGGTAAAGATATAGCCAAAGGTAGAAATGCTAGGATGAGAAACAAAAATAAGGCAATAAGTGTTTCTAGGGGTAGGCATAGGTAGTTACAAGTAAATATTATAGGTACTATATATAAGATTAGTACTAAATTTAATTAAGTTTAATACGTTAAATGCGTTTTTTGATGTAAAGGAGTATTTCTAGTGTCTACATATTTAGTAAAGTATAGACTAGATTCTAAAGTATTCAAAGATGTCTTTGGTGACAATTTAACGTCTGTTTTTGATTTACCAGAATTGAAAGAGACAAATATTAAGAATAAAAAAGCAAAAGATATCTACGAGACGTTATTGAGTCAGTCTAGGTTGTACAACGTAAACGCAACTCCGATAAGCGACTTATTTGTTAAATTAGATAAACAATATGGTCTATCTGAGGGTTCTGAGGTATGTTGTGTGTACACAGATAAGCAAGTCGATACGTATAAGTTTTTAGGTATGGATGTGTCTGATGATTTTAATGTGTACATTAAAACATATAGTGGCTCTATTCGTGTTGAGAGTTTGTATAATAGGGATTTAATTCTTAATTCTAATTGTGAATTTGACAGAGGTCAAACAAAAGGTAAGATTTCGAGAAGTAGAGCCAAAGAGATTGCTAATGAAGTATTTAGTGAAAATGGTATGGGTTATGATATCGCACGTGCAGTAGCTACAGCTTTGAAATGTGGTGGTGCATACTCATTAGCTAGTGGTGTTAAGAGGATGAGTATCAGTAGTACAGAGGAGGCAATGGATTTATTGTCTAAGAGCGTTCTTGCTGATATTGTTAGAAATTACACTGGTGATAATGGCTCTAGTTCAGAGAATGATGTTTTCGATAGTATTGTTTATAATATCGTAAAATCAAAAGTAAATGTACAAAATATGGCTGTTTCTGACGAGACAGTTAATGATATTGTATTTGTTACATTAAAGTACTTATTCTATTATTGGGGTACAATCGCTGGTTTATATTCTAGGGTTAAAGTTGTATTGGGTTCTTTAGATACACTGTCTTATATTGCTAGGTTGCAGTTAGGTGATACAGATTTCTTCGCTCAATATAAAAATATGTATGAGTTTAGAGAGATGCATCCTAGTGAAGAGTTTGATAACGCAACTGAGTTGGCTGAACAGCCAGCTGTTGGTTTCTCTTTAAGTGGTATTGTTAAGACACATGCGTATACAGATTATCTAGCTATTAAAGGTGCTAGTGATATCATGCTTAATATTGATAGTGCTGAAGCTTTTAAAAACTTTAATGATATTCTTATTTCCAATGTTGATAATACAGACCAAAATTCTTTGGGTGATATTGAAACATTGTCTAATGAAGAGTTACAGGCTTTAGCTAATATCGATGCATTACGTTATATGACTAGTGATGATTCTTCATTAAATCCTAGTGCATACGATTTATCTGACAAGGATGAGAGGGATTTGTACTTTGATAGTGTTGTTAGGACATATGATAAAAAGTTCAAAGCATATAAACCTGTTAAAGATACTGGGATTGTAAATTCTTTGTTGGATACTGTTGAGAATGGTACTATTAACTCCTTAGAGTTGATTACTAGGGATGCTGAAGATGATGGAATTACTGATGTTATTTCATTGACAGGTACTGAGTTACAGATTGATACAGATAAGAAGATGTTACGTAGGATTCTTATGCTAGTTCATAAGATGAGTACTAAGTTATTGAAGAAATTCTTATAATATGGATAATGTTATCACAAAAGATAAAGTTACCTACATTGATACTGAGTGGATTAAAAAATTACATTCATTTAGTAGTGTTAATAAGTTTTTTATAAAATCAACTCAGTTTGCAAAAAATGGTGAAAAGAAAAAGGTACGAGAACTTAGAGACAGTAGAGATTATGTTAGGGTGTCTGTTTCAGATGCTGATAGTGAGTTTATTAATATCTTGGGATTATCTGTTAATGTATTGAATGGTGATATAGCTTTAGGGTTAAATGTTACAAGTGATTATATTGTTATAGGTAATATATCTAGCGTTATAAAATCCTCATTTAAGGTTAAAAACTTGCCTGAGTATTTTAATATCAATATGTTTTTAACTATGGTTAAGTTTAACATTGAAATGCTTGAAAATAGTATAGTTACTGTTCTTAGGGATATGTATGAGAGTACATTACCAGATAGTCAATCAAATTCTATTGTATATGCTATTGTTAGGCAAAAGTCTGAGTTATCTGATATAGACAAATTTATAACAGATGTTATGGACATGATTTCTTGTGGGTATAATCCTGTGAGGGGTTTTATAGATTCATGTGTGTCATTATCTTGTAAGTTACAATCACAGGCTGTATTATTCTATGGTTCTTTTATAGAGAATATTTCTAGTGATGATATAGTAAACACATATCAGTATGTTATTAAAAATAGAGATTCGATTGATTGGTCTGATATTATTAAGACTTCAAAACCTAATTTAGATTTATTGACATTATACTATATCTCAGAGGGAGTTCCTGTTGCGTATCTTATTGCATTGCTTTCTTATGGCTTCTTAATAAAACAGAGAAAGATAGAATATGCATCTAAGCCTAATGTAAATAAAGAGATAGAGTATAGTAGATTTCTACATAGAGTAGCTAATTCTATACAATCAAATAATTATAGTAGGGATAGCGTAAAGACTATCGTTTATAATATAATTGATGTTTTTATATGTAAGGGTAAGTTTAACCTACTACAGTATGCTATTGAGAATGATAAAATATCAATAGTTGAGTATTTATTAAAGTCATTGAATGTTGATTGGGTACTGAGTGATAATACCATTTCAGTTGATTGGTTTTCTGCAATAGTTGTTGATTACATTAAGAATATATGTCCTTTGGTATATAATGGTTCAATGTATAGAAAAACTATGTTAAGTAGGCAGAAAGACTTTGTTAGGGTTTCTATTCCTAAGTTGTATCATGTAGGTAAATTGGTAGATGATATTTCATATCCCTTATTGGGGTTATTTAAATAGTAAATTAGTGAGGTTTCAATGAGAGGTTATCTCTTTTATAAAGATAAGACACTTCTAGAATTGAGAAAGTTTTTGACTGTAGGTGATTCTATTTTTGGTAAATTTAGACCGCAAGCAGTTTCTTTCATTAAATACGCTAAGAGTGACTTAGATTCTGAGTTAGAATTAATGGCTCAGAATGGTAATTTTAGTTTAGAGAGTATCAACTTAGAAAATGTGTTTCCTACTAAATATAAGTGGTTCGTTAAGGATGTAAAACTTAAATCTCTTAGGAAATATTTACATGAAGTTGAGAGTCGGATTGGCGAGTTTCAAGGTGGTAAGGAAGATAATCTTCGCTTATTGGTTGGTATTCACTTTTTAAGGTTTTTATTACTTTCTAAGATTGTAACATTGTATGTTTCTACGTACAGTGAGATGAGACGTGTTGGTCTTGATGCTGATAAGTTAACTTTGAATGATTTAGGATTAGGTCAATCTATTTTGAAATATATTAATTCATTTGAGGAGTTTGATACTAAGACTATTGATGATTGGTTGGCTTTGAGTGTGGATAGTTCCACAATGAAATATTACTTCTCAACTATGAAAAGGATTATGACAATCTTAGATTTCAGATAATAGGGGTTATACATGTATAGTATTAGTAATTACTTTCCGTTTTTAGATAAGGCGGATTTTGTTAAAAACGTGCGTGAGGTTCATGCAGTTGAAGAGTTCTTAGGTTACGAGCCTTTAGTTGTTGATTTTGATTCACCTACTAAAGATTCATCTAAAAAAGTATTTAAAGCCTATAGGATTATGCCTAGTAATACACTATTCTTAGCAGAACTACCTAATACTGTTTTCAATATTTTTAGTGGTACATTCGGTAGTGAGATTACTGTTGATATTATGGAATTTGACTATCAAGCTGTTGCTAACCTGATTGAAGTCGATTTAGTTAATGACATTGATAGAGCAATATTCCAATGCAATGGTGCTTATCTTGTTGAGGATATTTTAACAGATACATTCATTAATGCATGTGCTAATGGGTTGGATGTATCATCTGAGACATATTCTGAGTATAAGGTATTAGAGGATTCAGATAAACTAGATACAGTGTCTATGTCTGAGTGGTTGTTTAGTAATGAACATATTGATGAAAGTTATATTATGGAGTCTGCGTTAGATACATTACAACTTCTAAAAGATAGACGTAAAAAAGGTAAATCTAATGATGCTGAAGATATTAAAGGTAAGGACGCTGTATATACTTGGTTAGATGCTTATTTTTCTTTACCAGAGGGTGAGGAGATGAAGAGTGGTGGTCGTGAGGTAGTTCCATTACTTATTGGGCCAACTGCTGTATTTAAATCTGCTACTGTTAAAGAGTTGTGTAAAAAATATAACTATAGAATGGTTGACTTTAGGGTTGCATTTACCTCTAGGTTGGACTATAGTGGTCTATTCCAAATTGGTGAGGTAGAGGGTAAGAAATATAGTTATGCTTGTCCTATGGAAGAGATTGTAGTTTGTTCTGACGGTTTCCGTGAGTTTTGTAAACAATCATACCAGAAATTAGAAGATATTCTACAAAAAGGTTATACTGAGTCTAGTGTAGCATCTGATGGTAATACTGTTGAGACCGAGAAAAAATATTTAACTGATGAGCAAAAAACTAAGATTGTTGAACTACAATTACAGTATAAAAACTATATGCGTACACCAGTTCTATTCTGTGATGAAATTACACGTTGTAGGGATAAAGGTGTAAATGGGATTTTGGTACAACTTCTCAATCAGAAGAAGTTAAATGATATGACTTTGAATGGTTGTAAATTTGTTGCCGCTACTAACTTAGACATTCAAAAAGGTGTTGAGCGTGAGGAATATCGTATGGAATTAGATATGCTTTATGACGTTAACACTGATTTAGACGTAGCATACTCTAATAGGTTTATTCCTTTAAAAGTATATCCTAATGACGTAATGGATAGGTGGTTTGAGTGGGCAAGTGGGACTACTGATAAGAGAGGCTTTAAAGGTGTAACTAATATTCATCCTGTTGTATTAGAGTTTTTAAATAATAATCGTGACATGGTGTATACAGATAAGCCTGTATTGGATGCTATTGCTGAGGGTTTATCTGATAATGAACAGCGTACACAAGTATTCCCTAACTATCGTACATGGGATATGTTGTCAGATTATTTGTACTCAGTTGATAAGACTGCTGAGGCTGAAAATGATGGTAAAGAAGATAGTGGTGAGGAAAAACTTTATAAACGTAAAATCTTAGAGGGTTATGTTTCTAAGTGGTGTTGTGAGAAGTTTATTCCTTTCTTAGAATCTAAAGGTTATAGTAACTACGATGATGTAAAAGAACCTGTTAAAGATGATGTAGGTGACTTCTTATCAACTGCTTTAGAAACAGGCTCTCCTGCTATGTTAATTGGGCCGTCTGCACTCGGAAAGACCAGTCGTGTTAAACAGTATATGAAAAAGGCTAAGATTAAAACAGGTTTAGAGCCTGTATTAATTAATGTTAACTTAGCTAGTAAAGATGCTGTTGACCTTATGGGTATGCCAGTTAAACAATCACTAACAGAATATGTTGGTGGTGGTATTCTTAAAGGTAGTGGTCTTGATGATGTATCTAAAGAGTTACAAAGTGTAGTAGCTAATGTATCTGCTGACATTAAGTATGGTATGACTGATATCATGACTTTGAGAGCCCCTGATAAGACAATTAAAGATAGGTTTGTAACAGCACTTAAAGAGGGTAGAGAGGTTATCCTGTTCTTTGATGAGGTTAATAGGGTAAGTTCTAATACTGTTACATCTGCCGTATTTGAAGTTATTTCTGACTATCGTTTCGCTGGTGTTGACTTCTCTAATTATAAAGATAGAGTTAAGGTGGTTGCCGCTTGTAACATGGCTTGGGAAGGTATGGATGATGAGGCAGGTGGTTATGGTGATACAGGTACACTTGACCCAGCCTTTGCCGCTAGGTTCTCAATCTATTGGAAGAAAAACTACGATGAGAATGACGTAGCTTCATGGATTGAGTTCATGGAATCTCAAAAAGAAGAGGGTTTAATTGATGGTACATTGATTGAGTTCTTCAAGGGTTTAGATACAGAGCAAGCTTTAAAAATTATGGCTAGTGTAGAAAAACGTACATTAGAGGATGCTCAACCATCTACACGTAACATGTTACAATTATCTAAAGATATTAAATCTATGCGTGGTAAGAGACAAGAAAATGGAACATTTAAAGCTAAGGCTTTCAATGGTAAAATCTTGTTTACCGATGATGTAGTAATGCAGTTTGAAGATTTAATCTTAGAAAGGCAGTCTGACTCTTTAGAAAGTCATGCTCAAAAAACAATTAAGTTCTTGGATTCATTATTATATGGTAGTGATAATTGGGAATCTTTACTGATTGGTGATAGTGTTAAAGTTGGGGATACATCAATTTCTGCTAGTGATATTGTTGATAGTTTGGCTCAGTGTAGAGATGATTTAAAACAATTTACACTTAAACCTATGTCTGCTGATGATAGAGTTGAATGTAGTGATACTATTGACTTAGTAGAGGATTTAGCTGGTTTTGTAAGGCAATTAGATATCAATACTAGTAATAAGCGTGAAGATATGTTTAAAATGTATCTAGGGGAAAGTATTTTAGGTGAGTTTACTAAATACTTCAATAATACATTTGGTACTAATCTTGATGAGGATATCTCTATTGAGCAGTTAAGTGATAAAACTCTTATTATTCCATTCATGAAGATTGTACAACGTAACTTCTCTAAATATAGTGGTAATACTGAGAGCATTGTTAAGTATTGCTTAGACTTGTGTAATGATTTCATGGAGGCTCATGGTAAAACATTACCTAATGAAAACTATGCAATGTTCTTAACAGGGATTAAAGACATTTTACCTAATGCAGATAATATGGTACTTTTCTTAAAGAGGTCAGGTGAAAATCTAGAAGATATGTATCAATTAGCAGAGGGTGTTGGTGATGATTGGATTATAGATATTACTAGTGATTTTGGTAATAAAGTATCTAGAGAAGATATTGAAAATATCAAAAAAGCTATTAAAGAAAGTAAAAAATCAAAGACACCTAAGAATGTTAAATACAATGTATTATAATTAGTTTGTATGATAGAGGTGTTATATTCATTATGATTTTGTCTTGGATATACACCTCTATTACTTTATGGAAAGAGATATAGATATGCTAAGTTTTAAACATGTTAATGATTTTATTTCTAGATTACCTATTGATACGTTACCCGATTTTGGTGATAATATCGTAAGTAGTGGTGATTTAGTTGAGTGTTATGCACCAGATTTTGACTTCTCAGTTTTAAATATTGCAATTCGTTCTTATAACCCTTATAGTTCTAGGATTATTGATAATGGTGTAGATTTTGTTGAATTAAATGATACAATTTTTGTTGATGGTCTTAAAGTAGATGTAAGATATTATGTTTCTATGGGTGCATATGGTAGTGGTACTATTGTTAAAGTAGTAACGGATGCTGTATACTCATTTGTTAAAGGTGAGTATAGGACTTTTAGTGGCTTTAATACGTATAATGCTTTCATTGAAAAGTTTGTTGTTTAATTGATTTGGGGGATTATTAATGGGGTTATCTATTAATGAGCGAAATAGAAGAAAGAGAGTATTAGACTATATTAATAGCTTATCTACTGAAGAGGTAGAGGAGTTAAAAAGTTATAATACAATCACAGAATCTCTTAATAGTGGTAAGTATGTCAACATGCAAGCCATTCAAGATATATTAGACAATAATACTTTTGAAAAAATTGTATTTGGTGAGGGCGATTCTTTTGATGACAATAAAGCAGTAATTAGTTTGTTCTTCATGTCTAACAAGAATGTAAAACTTGCTGATGGTTCTAAGAATGTATTTAGGATTATAATTAAACGTGATTTATATTCTAGGGATGATGAAAAGTACTTTTATGTTGATAGTGGTTTTGAGGAAAACCCATACAGCATTACTGATTTCAATGAATCACCTATAAAATATAACACTAAAGAAGCAACAATGACATTCGATTTGTTGGTAGATAAGTGTGATTATAATGCTATCTACGATTCAATGTTGCCTTTAGTTGAAAACAATTTAAAGCGTTTTGACTTAATGGCATATTCTTTGTTTAAGTCAGATTCTATTAAACATTTAAGGAACTTTAATATCTCTACATTAGCTGTTGGTTTACATAAAAAGACAGGTAGATATATTTATCACTATAATCCTAGATTCATTCTTAGAGAGGCTTTAGAGGAATACGTTAATAGGGGTAATTTATATAACTCATTACAGGATTGTTATGTGTACTTGTTAACATTCTTTATTGCTCATGAGATGGCACATTTGATTACTAACAATCAAGTTCATTTTAGTGGTGGTAATAGCGATGTTGATTTAGATGGTACATATGCTAGTGGTGGTATGGATAACGTAGTTATGGATGGGTTTATTAATGCTAAACTTAAAGTAGCATTAGCTAGAACTCCTAACCTAACACGTAATGGTTCTGCTAGTGGTGTATTCCCAGCTAACTGTATTAAAGATACAATTCATATGAGGGTACAGCATAATGTAGGTTTAAAGAAATTTAAATCTGCTGATGATATGGTTAATACAGTTGTTGCTACACTAAATAAGGTATCAGGTTTAGATAAAGAAGCAACAGTTGATGTAAAGAAGTGTAAAGATAGTTTAAGTGGCTATTGGGGTGCTGATGTTTTTTGTAATTTCTTTGTAGGTTCTGCTTTCAGAGAGTTACGTGCTAGTTCTCATATATTCCAAAGGGTTATCACTGATGTTGTTAGGGTATTGACAAGTGGTAAGATATATTGGAGTAAGTCTGGTGGAATTACTGATGAAGAAAAAGTATCTGATAAAGAGATTTTACCTAATGGTACTCTTGTAAAAGTTAAGGGTACTAATATTGTGGGCATTATTAAGGGGTATAAACCTGTTAAAAAAGACGACTATATTACTCTAGATGTATATACAGTTAATAAAGCTAAGATTGATAGTGTTGATGTTACTGACTTAGGTAACGATGCTAAATTAAACTCACCTGTGTATATTGATAGTGGCGATTTCTATGCTGATTTAGATAGGAAATATATCATACCTATTGATGGCTCTTATGGTTCATGGGTAGAAGGTACTACTGAAGAGAAGACAAGTTTATCTGCTGAAGATTTAGCTGATGATTCTTCTAATAGTAATGATTCTAGTAATGACATGGGTGATATGGGTGGTGGAACACAGCCTAAGTCCGTTAAAGTCGGTGACATAGTATGGATTTCTAAGAAGAAGAAATTTGGTATTGTTACATCGATTGTAAATGGTTCATTCCATGTAGAAGATGTGAGAGAAGAACCTTGTATTGTTTTAGACGATTCAGATAATCATTTATAGTGGAGGTATAAAATAGATGGCTAAAAAACAGTTAAAGAAAAGAATATTTGTACCTACAGGTAATGATTTAGGTGAATTTACTATTTTTGATTTACAGCCAGTAGATGTTACTTTTGTTGATAGTGATGACAATTCACAACAAAGTAGTGGCGATAGTAAGATGGGTGGTTCTAACAGTTCCATACCTGACCCTGTAGATAATAATCCTTTGAGTAAGGGTAATAGTTCCAATGGTTCACAGGGTTCTAGTGGTGGTAAAGATGCTAATCCTTATGCTAATAATAGTAGTGATAATAATTCAAGTGATGAATTTTCTAAACAAGATAGAGATTTAGATAATGACCTTTATGGTGAGGATTTAGATACTGATAGGGAAGAACAGAGCAACAATAATAATTCAGATGGTGAAGGTGGTTCATCTGGAGATGATGGAAGTGGTGAGAGTGGTGAGAGTGGTGGTTCTTCTGGTGGCATGGCATCGGAGGATAATTCCTATGCACCACCTAATTATGATGGTTCTTCTAATATGGGCGATGATAGTAGTTCTTTAGATAGTACATCTGAAATGGAAGATGCATTAAATAAAGAGCAAGAGAATATGTCTGATACTGCTAAAGAGAGAGCAAGTGAGGTTAGTGGTGAGAATTCACAATCTTCTACTTCTCAAAAAGGGGATAACTCGAATCAACAGAGTGGTGATAAATCACAAAATGGTGGACAATCTCAGTCAGGTGATAGTTCTCAACAAGGTGATAATTCTCAGTCAGGTGATGATTCTAATTCACAAGGTGGTGAGGGTTCTCAATCACAAGACAATCAAGCAGGTAGTGGTAGTAGAGGTGACAAAGGGAATAAATCTAATGATGACTTCAAAAAGGCACATGATACTAAAGGCAATGACTTAGATGATACTGATGGTAAGGGTGTTGTTGATAAGATTGTTAGGGAAGCCGCTAAACGTATGCAAGAAGAGTTAGATAAAGATGAGACATTAGCTAATACTAATCAACAATCCTTAGATAACTATAAAGACTTTGGTGCTGGTACTATGACTACATTATTTAAAGGTAATAGTATGGTTGCTGATTGGAAAGCTAAATTAGAAAAGCTTTTCAGAAAAGCATTAGGTCAACGCATTACGATGAATCCTAACATGATTAACAAGCGTATTGAGGATGCACCTCCTGGCAGGGAAGATATTGAAACACAAATGATTAAAGTTGCTGTTTTAATTGACTGCTCAGGTTCAATGGGTAGTGGTGCTTTTAAGAAAGTTATCATGCAGATGGATGCAATGATTAAAGCCGATAAGCAGATGAGGAATGTATTATTCTACATCATACCTTTTGAGGCTTGGAGTGCCGCTGAATGTGTTAAGCGTATGGTTAAGTGTAAAGGTACTAAACTTAAAGCTGAATTGATGAAATTTAAAGCAGAGGGTGGTACTGATATAGTCCCTGGTGTTCATGCAATGATGAAGAAAGTTAAAAACCCAGACTCTATTATTGTATTATCTGACTGTGTTGTTAATACTGTTCATACAGCGTCTGATTCTACATATCAAAAGTGGTTGAAGAAATATCGTGATAGGATTATTTGGGTATTAACTAGTAAAAGGGATATTTCTTATATGAGTGCGATTGACCCTTATGCTAAGAAACAAGATAGGTATGTAGTGTTTAAGGGCAATGGTGATTAATTTCACGTAAAACATATAAATATTTTTGCACATATTATATATCAATATGTACAATATGAGAGGATATGCACATTTTGTATATCCTCTCTTCTTTTAATGGTCTATCATGCAGATATTTATGGTAATAATGTTTTCAAGTGATATAAATTGGTGTACATTATAGACCTTAAAAGTAGATTTTGTATTTCAATTTTATACATATTGTTAACTAGCTTGTTGTTGGTTGATAATGTTTTATTGTTACTTTGGGGGTATTAAGGTACAACATGAATAATAGTGAAAAGACATACTTATCAGATATTTCTGTATTTGATAGGAGTGTATACGAGAGTAATGTACCTACGGATTCTACCTCTAATTCTGTTCTAAGGGTAATTAGAGGGCCGCTTGCTGAGTGGGATTCTCTAAATAGGAATGGTAGAAAGTATTCTGAGAAGTTATGGGATAATGTTCTTGCTAGTCCATACGTAACAGAACAGTTAATGTATAATACTCTATATGGTGAGGCTAATCACCCCGCTGATAGGATGGAAGTAGATTTTGAGAGGGTTTCTCATAGGATTGCTAAGATGTGGAAAGTGCCACAATCTAATCAAATTTTTGGTGAGATACATATTCTTGATACTCCTTTTGGTAGAATCATTAATACATTATATGAGGCTGGTGGTGTTATCGGCTATTCTTCTAGGGCTGGTGGTGCATTACATCAACGTAAGGATTATATTGAGGTAGATGAAAATCAATATAACTTTATTACTTTTGATGCTGTTCCATTTCCGTCCGTTCAGTCTGCACGTCCAAATGATGTTGTAACTGAGGGTGTAGTTGAAAAACAGGCACTAGAGACAAATGTTCATAACGCTCTTTTTAAAATTATTAAAGAGTGCGATGAAAAGGACTTTAAAAATATTAAGTCCTTTATATATAGCATTGATGGTTATGACTTAACACCTGAGAGGTTATTACTTGAAAGTGTTGAGGATATAATTGTTGCTAAACGTGATGAAGCTGTTGTAGATGACGGAGACACTATTGAGGTTATTGATGGTAGTGAATCACAAATTGATACTTTACAGCGAACACTTCAATCTGTTAAGGCTCAAAAACAATCTCTTGAAAAAGAAAATGAGGGTTTGAAACAAAGTTTAGATAATGCTTTAAATAAAATTTCAAATGTACTTCAAGACTCTAAAAATAAAGAGGTCGAGATACAATCTGAAGTTGAAAGCCTAAAAGACACTATTGCAAGGAAAGATGCACAGATTATTGAGTTGCAAAATGAGATTGATGAGTTACAGTCTGATTTAGATGAATTAAACTCTATTGAGGAAGCCTGCAAGGCATTAAAGTATCAAAATACTTCTCTAATTCAAGAGGGTGTGACTACATCTAATAGAGAGTTAGAACGTAAGCTAGATGAGAGTTTAAAAACTAATAAGTCTTTAAGTGGTGATAATAAAAATCTTTCACAAGATAAAGACAAATTAGAAAATGAATTATCTGAAGCTTATGATGAGATTGCATTAGCTGTTACTGATATTAATAAGAAAGATGCATTAATTCAAGCACAGCAAGATACAATCACAGCTTTAAAAACAGATGTACAGTCATTGACTGAAGAGTTAGATGGTGTTGAAGGTGGTTATCAATCTGCTATTGATAGAAGAGATAACCAAATTGAAGAATACGAACAGAAGATTAAAGACTTAGAGGCAAAAATTAGAAAGCTTAGTGGTGATGTTGATTCACTTGATGAGTCTTATAATTCTATTAAAGAAATGAATAAGTCAATTAAGCATGATTTAATTTCAGTCATTGCTGGTAATTATGGGTTAACAGTAGAATCTGTCCAGTCTAAGTTGCCTGTAGGTTTTAGTAAATCTGATGTGTATTCTATTTGTGAATCTATGAGTAATAACAATAGCATGAATACATTTAAAAATTCTATTGTAGATACTCAAATTGTTAATGAATCTTCTCGTGTTAGAAAAGAGAATATCGTAAATGTTAAACCTAGAGTTGGTGAGTTATTCTCTAATCGAAGGGGTTAGTGTTCATTACTATATAAGTTAGTATAAATTTTATTTTAAGGGAAATAATTTAACATATGAAAACAAATATTTATGAGCAATATCGTCCATTGTTGGAATCTTGGAGTGCATATACAGATGTAGTTAAAGAACATGTAGAGGGTTACTCCGATGTAGAAGCAACTCAACTTTCTTTGTTGCTTGAAAACACAAAATCTGAATTAGAAATGACTAAAGGTCGTATGATGAATGGTACAGCTATCCATGAAGGTACTGACATTTCTATGGTTAACACTTTCACTTCCAATGTGTTCGATATTATCACAGCTGTCATGCCTAATTTGATTGCTAATGACATTGTGTCAGTAAAATAGTGTAATCTAAGTGGGGTATTTATTTTGGTAGAATGTCCTATATGTGGGTTAAAGAGAAAATTACTTTTTAAGCATATAAGAACTCACGGATATAGTTGTAAGGATGATTTTTTAAGAGATTATCCTGACAGTATTTTGTGTGATGAATCTATAAGTAAGAAATTGTCTGATATACAGAAAGTGTTAAACAAAAAAGATAGTGTTAGAGAGAGTAAACGAAATGCACTATTAAGATTGTGGGAGGACAGTTCTTATCGTGAGAAGATGCATACAGCTAGGTCTATTGGTGCTAAAAAGCAGTGGGAAGATAGAGAGTCAGAGAGTGTTAAAAAACGAATAGCTAATATTAGTAAGGCTCAGAAAGAATTGTGGAAAAATAAAGAGTATAGAGAAAATCAATGTAAGTCTTTTAAAAAGAGATGGGAAGATGTAGAGTATAGAAATTCTATGTTAGATGTTTTCACTAATGTTAAAGAGTATATTGGTGATGATGGTAATACTTATTTATTGAGAAGTTCTTATGAGTTATCTTGTGTAAATTATTTAAATTCTTTAAGTGTTAATTTTGATTATGAGCCTAGGAGTTTTGAAATTTACGATGATTTATATAACTGTGTTAGACTATATTATCCTGACTTTTATATTAAATCTTTAGATACATATTTAGAGGTTAAAAGTACATTCTATTATAATAAAGATAAATACTTGAATGATTTAAAGTTAAAAACTCTTAGAATTAAAGGTTATAATATTAAACTTATCAAAGAAAAAGAGTTAGAGAGCTTAGATTCATTCAAGCAAGCCCTATATGGTTGTGCTGACACGTAAATAAACCACACTCAAATCGGTAATAGTTAAATAAGGTAGAAATACACGAATACGCTACTAAGAAAGTCTAAGGTCTATTAATATGATAGATAGCTTGATAATACCGAGTCTAAATTCTCTAGTGATGGGGAAACGATGTAACGACTTCACAGAGGCTATTAGAGAGCGATATGTGTAAGGGAATAAGAAGAACCCTTAATGTGTGGTATGTAGTTTCATATAAAATCTCTAAATATTTTATATGGCGAATGAAGTAACTACTAAAGGTATAGTCTACTTAGTAATGAAAATTACTTGTAAGGTGGCAACCTCTTGACCGTAGGAATGGTCAAGTATTCTTCTTGAAATTCACTTATGGTAACAACAAAGGTGGTATCAAAGCTGGTACTGATATGATTTCATCTCAACGTGGTTTCACTGGTGGTGATTTCAGTGGTGAACACGTAAGTGGTGAGTCTTTGACTATCACAGGTGGTAATGTATCTCAAAAAGTATTGCATACACCTATCAAGCCTGGTACATTCCGTTTGACTTCTGAAGATAAAATCGGTTCAGAGTTAGTCGATGTTCCTAATGCTGATGGTAAAAAAGGTACTATTACTGATACAGCTAGTACAGGTTTAGGTGCTGGTACTGTTGATTACGTAACAGGTGAAATTACATTGACTGGTGTAACAGTTGCACATTTGGAAGCTGATTTTGATTATGACCAAAATAGCTTTGATGCTCCTGTAGACCAAGTTGATGTACGTGTAGTTTCTGAGCCAGTAGTTGCTCGTCCACGTAAATTAAAATCCGTATATATGTTCGATAAAACTTGTGCATAATAGTTTTCATTTATGCAATGTCGCCTTATCATAGAAATATGGTGAGTGATAACTCTACGAATTGCTGGGAGTTCCTAAAGTATAACACACTACAACGTAACTCGAAAGGGTAAGCGTGAAAGTTGCGAAAGCAGAAAAAAGTTGTTATAATACCCTATGATGAAATAAAAGGTATTTTAGTATTATACTAAAATATTTCTAAGGGGGATAATAAGAATGGATAATCAGCAGTCAGTGGTTACATATATTGAATGTCCTTATTGTGGTAAGAAATTAAAATTTTTAAATGCAACTCATCTTAAACGTCATGGCAAAACAGTTAGTGATGTTAAATCAGAGTTTCCAAATCAATCTTTAGCCTCTCAGTCTTATAGAGATAGGCAGAGAGAAGATACAAGAGATAGGTGGGAAGAGGAAGGTTATAGAGATAGAGTTTCTGCTACATTAAAAATTACACAAAATAGGGAAGATATAAAAGAGAAAATAGCTAATGGGAATAGAGTTAAATGGTCTAATGAAGATTATAAAAGGAGGGTATCTAAGAAGATAAGAGATACTCAAAATAGACCAGATAAGAAATTACATATGTCTAAGTTATCTTCAATGGCATTAACCTGTGGCACTATAGGTGATATATGGAAGCATGTTACTTATGGTGATAAAGTGTTGTGTTTGAGGAGTTCATTAGAGTTAAAGACTTTTAATTACTTAGTTGAATTAAATATTCCTTTTGAGTATGAAAGTATTAGATATGAGTATAAGATTGATGGTTTTAGTTTATTTCATGTAATTGATTTTTATTTATCTCAATATAATTTAATTATAGAGGTTAAACCTAAGTATAAATTTAAAGAAGGGTTTATTAAAAATCACAATGAAGAGTATCGAAAAATCATCGCAAAACGTGATGGTGGTATTGCTCTCGGGTATAACTATATTTTCATAACAGAGGATAATTTAGACAGTAAAGACTCTTTTTATAAAGCTATTAGTAAGTATATGTAGTCAAAGATTCAACGACTAACCCAGACATGGGTGTAGGTTATTATGAAAGATAGCCGAAGTGTAGAGTACCTAAGTTACAATAGGTAATATGGTAAAGATATAGTCTGTTCTCATGTGAAAGCATGAGTTTTGAATTGTTAAACTTTCATTAAATACAATTCAATTTGATACAATTAGGTTGCATACGATTTAAAAATGTCATTCGGCTTAGATATGGATACAGTTATCCTAAAAGCTACGAGTGGTGAAATTGGTTACGAAATTGACAATGAAATCATGCAAGATTTGTTGAAAATTGCTGGTAGCCAATCTACTTGGAATAAACTTCCTGAGTATAAAGGTCAAGACGTTAAAACTCATGAAGCTACATTGTTTAATGCTATCAATGATGCGTCCAACACAATTCTTGGTAACACTAAACGCTATGAAGCTACATTTATTATCTGTGGTAAAAATGCCGCTACATACATTGAATCCTTGAATACTAATATTGGTCAAGTACGTGAAATCTTCAAACGTGTATCTACAAATGGTATCGTTGGTGGCCCACACTTGGTAGGTATCTTGGATGAAAAATATAAAGTATATAAAAACCCGTACTACCCTGATAATGAAATCTTGGTAGGTGCTAAAGGTGAAATGTTCATTGAAGCTGGCTATATTTACGCTCCATACTTGCCTTTATTCGCAAGTCAATTATTGGTTGATGCTGACTTCAAAGCACAACGTGGTTTCTGTACAATTTACGCCAAAAAAGCTGTAAATAAATATATGTACCATCGTTTGACTTTGGTAGATAACAAACAAGTAGCCGCTAACTAATTGATAGTTTAGGCTATAAGTCATCAGTAAACATGACTGTATATAAATACAAAACTAAATAATATATCCATTCAAAGAGGTGTAGTTAATTCTACACCTCTTTTTCTTTTATTTGATTTTTGTGGGGCGAATAGTGTATACTATAATTAATAAAGATAGTTTTTATTTTGTATGGAGATGTTAGTTATGGGTGATACTAGTGATAAAAAACACTTATGGGGTGGTAAAGGTAAGAGAACATATAATAATGGTGTTGTAGCTAAACGATATTTTGAGGGAGAGCAACCAGATGGTTTCGTGTTAGGTATGTTACCACGTACTGATGAGCAAAAGGCTGAAAGTAATGCTAAAAGGGTTAAGACTACAATAGAGAAGTATGGTGTTTCTAATGTAGCACAGTCTAAAGATGTGTATGAGAAGATGTTAGAGACAAATCTTAAAAAATATGGTGTTGAGCATCCGCAAAGTCTTGAATCTCAAAAAGAAAAAGTAAAGAAAACAAACCTAGAGAGATATGGTACCGCTAATGGCAAGATACTAAAGACTAAAGTAGTAAAACCTAAAAGGGATAGAAAAGTAAAAGTACCTAAAGTTAAAGATACACGTAAAGGTCATTATTATCATAATGGTATTATCACTAAGAAGATTAAAGAGGGTGATGTTGTACCTGATGGGTTTGTAAAAGGCATGTTGTTAAGTGATGAACTTAAACAAAAGAGGTCTGCTAAAGCTAAGGAAACATTTCTAAAAAAGTATGGTGTAGATAACCCTGCTAAAACTAAAGAAGTGAAAGATAAGATGAGGAAAACTACTTTAGAGAGATATGGTGTAGAACATTCTTCACAATCTGTTGTTGTTAAAGAGAAGAATAGGCAGTCGAACTTAGCTAAGTATGGTGTAGAATATTCATTTCAAGCTAATGAAGTTAAAGAAAAGATTAAACAGACGAACTTAGATAAATATGGTGTTGATAATCCGTCTAAATCTGAAGTTATTAAACAAAGGATTGTTGCATCTAATCGTAAGCATTTAGGTGTAGATTACCCTATGCAGTCTAGAGAAGTTATGGATAAATCTAGGGTTACTTCTCTAGAGAAATATGGTACTGAATATCCTAATCAGTCTGATATCGTGAAGAGTAAGATTGAGGCTACTACTTTAGAGCATTATGGTGTTAATCGTGTTTGTAAGTTAGATGAATTTAAGCAAAAAGTCATTGAAACAAACAGAGAACGCTATGGTGTTGATTATACTTGCCTAGTCTTTAGTGGTAAATACAAAGGTAATGATAGTAGTTACAATAGGTCTTTTGCTAAATTATTAGATGATAACAATATTTCATATGAGCGTGAGTTTTTATTAGAAAAATATTCTTATGATTTTAAGGTGGGTAACACTTTAATAGAAATAAATCCTACAGCTACACATAATACACATTTCAATCCTTATGGTAAGAATAGGATTGATGTTAATTATCACAGAGATAAATCTACGTTAGCTAAAGATAGTGGTTACAATGTCATACATGTATTTGATTGGGATGATATAGATAAAGTTGTACAACTACTAAAAACTAGGGAGACTGTGTATGCACGTAAGTGTGATATTAGGGTAGTTAGTGATGTAGATACAAATAACTATTTAGATATGTATCATCTACAGGGGACATGTAGAGGGCAGAAAATTCGTTTAGGGTTATATTATAATAATCAGTTAGTATCATTAATGACATTTGGTAAATCACGTTTTAATAAGAATTGTGATTATGAGTTATTACGTTATTGCTCACATTATAATGTAGTAGGTGGTGCTAATAAGTTATTTAAGTATTTTGTAGACACTTATAAACCTAATAGTATTGTTTCATACTGTGATACATCTAAATTTAGTGGTAAAGTGTATGATGATTTAGGGTTCACATTAAGTAAGAAAAATAGTCCTAGAAAGCATTGGTATAGTATGAAAGAAAAGCGACATATTACTGATGGTTTGTTATTAAGTCAAGGTTATGATAGGTTATTCAAAGAGAATCATGGTAAAGGTACTTCTAATGAGGAATTAATTTTATCTAGAGGATACTTGCCTGTATATGACTGTGGGCAGAGTACTTATATTTGGAAAAGTAAGTAATGTGTATGAGTGGTAAAGTAAAAAAGCGTTATTATCATAATGGCATTGTTAATAAAATGTATGAAGAGGGCAAACAACCAGATGGATTTGTATTGGGTATGTTACCACGTACTAAAGAAAAACAAGATGCTATTAATAAAAAGAGGTTAGAGAGTACATTAAATAAATATGGTGTATCTCATATTTCTCATCTTAATGATGTTAAGGCTAAGAAAAAGAAATCTCTATTAGAGCATTATGGTGTAGATAATCCATCTAAATCTAGGGTAATACAAGATAAGAAAAAAGATACATTTCTTAAAAAATATGGTGTAGATAACCCTATGAAATCAGATGAGGTTAAGTCTAAATTTAGGGATAATTATAATGCTAAGTATGGTGTAGACAATCCTTTTCAGTTAGATGTTGTTAAAGATAAGATAAGAGAGACTAACAGAGAGAATTTAGGTGTAGATTATCCTACTCAGTGTCAAGAGGTTAGAGATAAGGTACGTGATACTTTCATGGAAAGGTATGGAGTACCATACTACTTTATGTTAACTAAAGAGTGGTGTGAGGCTAATGATAGTAAACCTAATCGTGATTTTGCTGAGTTGTTAGATAATAACAATATTAAATATGAGCGTGAGTTTAGATGTAGTAAGTATTCTTATGATTTTAAAGTTGGCAATATCTTAATTGAAATAAACCCTACAGCAACACATAATACATATTTTAGTCCTTATGGTGATAAATCTGTTAAAGATAGATACTATCATAGGGATAAATCTAAGTTAGCTAGAGATAGTGGTTATACTGTAATACATGTGTTTGATTGGGATGATAAGAGTAAGGTTATAAATCTATTAAAACGTAGGGATACAGTATATGCTAGAAATTGTGAGGTAAGATTAGTTGATACATTAGAGTGTAATCAATATCTTATGGCATATCATTTACAGGGCAAGTGTAATAATCAAACAATTAGGTTAGGTTTATATCATGATAACCAATTAGTGTCATTAATGACATTTGGTGGTGCTAGATATAACAAAAATTGCGAGTATGAGTTGTTGAGATATTGTGCTAGTCATATTGTATTAGGTGGTGCTGAGAAGTTATTTAAGTATTTTGTAGATAACTATAAACCCAGTTCTATTGTGTCTTATTGTGATACTTCTAAATTTAGTGGTAAAGTGTATGATATATTAGGGTTTACATTAGATACTATAAATAGTCCGTCTTGTCATTGGTATAGTGTAAAAGAAGATAAACATATCACAGATAACTTGTTGCGTATGCAAGGTTATGATAGGTTATTTAGAGAAAGTTATGGTAAAGGCACTTCTAATGAAGAATTAATTCTTAACAGGGGGTATTTACCTGTATATGACTGTGGTCAGGCTACTTATGTGTGGTATAGTCATAAAAACATAGAATAAATTTAATGTTACCTATATATAGTATTGGATATATTAAATTTAGAGTTTGTAAAATAACAGAGTGGGTATATTAATTTAGTTTTTGTAGATTGGTATATGTTTACTGAGGATGTATGGGAAGAATTCTATGTAAGTATTCCTATATATCCTTTATTTTACATACATTTAGATGAAGAATGGGAGATATAATGGGATTAGAGTTAAAAAATACAACTAAAAACACAATCCGTATTCCTGATTATAATTATAATGGCACTTTAGTTTTTGCTCCTGAGGAGGCAAAACCTTTGGATAGCATTGATAAAGTTGGTTTCTTTAGACCATATGCTAGGGCTGGTATTATCGTTCAAAATTCTGAGGAACTTGGTTTATCTCAACGTACTTTGGACGACATCAACAAAGCTAAAGAAGATTTAAAAGGTCATGTATCTAAAGTGGCTGATAGTGTGGTAGAAGGTGTTAAAGCTGTTTCTACTAAAACACAAGATGCTGTTAAATCAGTATCTGATAATGCAGGTAAGATTGCTAGTGACGTTGTAGAAGATACTGTGAATGAAGTTACTGATAAAGTAGAAAAAGTAAAAAAATTCACAGCTGATTTTCTTGATACATTAACACTAAAAGAATTAAAAGCTACAGCAAAAGAAGTTGGTGTAGATGCTGATAGTGTTAATAAAAAAGCAGATGTTAAAGAAATGATTTTATCTGCACAAAACAAAAAATAATATTTTGAAAGGTGAGTAGTCATGAGTAGAATTGATGATAATTTACTTGTAGATAGTAGTTCATTTAGCAATGACTACATGGAATCACTTTCAAAAGAGAGACGAGATATTATTGAGGATTGTATGGTGGCTTTAGGGTATCCTGTAATCACTCTATATATCACCCAACGTCAAATAGATAAGTTAATAGATTTTTCTACTAGGAGATGTGAGAGTAAAGTATCATTACCTTATTTGGCAACATTTAATGTTGCTAATGGTGTAGTTGATGTTACAGGGTATGATATGGAAGCTGTTAGACAGATATATAATGGTGTTGGTAGTGGTGCTAGTAACAGTAATGCTGAGTTGGTTGCAAATCCTGATAGAGATGGTGGTGGATGCAACCTAAGTCTTAGTGGATGTGATATTTGTAATCAACTGTGTCAGTATCGTGGTATGCAAGCATTAGGTAATGGTGGAGACCTTAAAGGTATTTACAACTATGTTGCCTTTTCTGGTGCTATGTCTGAGATGAATATGTTGATGACAAATGATTGGTACTTAGACCCTACAGATAATAAGTTATATATTGATGGTTTCAGTGGACTTGTAACAGTAGAGTATGTTAAGTCTAGTAATACTTTTGAAGATATAGCTAAGAACTCATTTTGGCGACAGTGGATTCGTGATTATACACTTGCTATGGTAAAAATCACTGAGGGACGTATACGTTCTAAGTACAAAATCAGTAGTGGTGTATTTGAGATTGAATCTGATGAGTTAATAAATGAGGGTAATACTGATAAGCAAGAACTAGAGCAACGATTGGAAGATGGTGGTTTTGGTTATTGGAATATCATGAGGGGTTAATATCTTATATAGATAGGAAGGTTAATATTAATGAGATTTACAAATTCTCCTTATGGGGATGATACTCCTACATTATTAGGTGGTGTTGGTGGTGGACAGCCAGTTAGGTGGTTGTACTCCGAATTTGGGCATTTCCTTAATGTGTGGGGAAAGAATAATAATGTTAATGTTACTTTCAATTTAAAATCTAAAGACGATATCGATAGTAAGTTAGATGCATTACGTAGTTACGTGCGTAATGGCTTGTTAGCTAAAGATGACCTAAGTGAGTTGGAAGAAAGGTTACGTACATATAGTAATCTTGTTAGTGGTGGTAATGGTAGTCATACACATTCTGCTATTGTTTCTGAAGCACATGCTAAAGGTAAAAAATATACTACTTATAAAGATGGTAAGTTAGTAGAAAAGGTTGGTAGGGGTGAGCGTAAACATGTTACATCCGCTCAACTAAAAGCTTTAGCTGAAGCACGTAAGAAAGCACATACTGATGAAGCATGTACTAAGCGTAGAAAATCTATTCAAGCTAGGCGAGATGCTAAGACTTTAGGTTTATAATAGTATAGCATTATACATAATATTGACAGTTAATATAGTATTTATTTTTAATAAGGGGATTCCTAGATAAATGAGGCAAGTAAGAAAACTTAGCAATTTGATTGCTGACGAATTAGAAATGCAAGGTATTGAGGTTGGTTCTGCATTATTTGAATCTACTGTATCTAGCATTGTTAAAAGCGTAAATGAAGCCTTGAAAGATGCTGACAAAAAAGACGCTGGTAATACAGACGTGTTTGAGGAAGTAGAAGAGGGTTCTTTCTATTTTGCTACTGCTGATACAACTTTGGGTGATTATGAAGTTAATCAAGATGAGATTGTAGAGTTGGTAACAAATGGAGAACCTTGTATTGTAAATATTTACGATGCTGATGGTGAGTTGCGTGAGGAAGAAGTAGAGGTTTCTGCTGAAGACTTCGTAGCATTTGTTGATAGTGCTGATGAAGTTGTTGTTGAAGATGTGGAAGAACTTTTCGATGACGAGGAAGAAGAAGATGTAGAGGAAGGTGCTAAAATTTCCTTTAAAGGTGGCAAAAAGCGTAAAATCAACGCAAAAAAAGCCAAACTTCTTCTAAAATCTAAAGAAAAGGGTGAAAAGTGGAAAGTTCAAGGCGACAAATTGGTTCGTAGGACTGCCGCTGAGATTAAAGCATCTAAAAAGAACATTAAGAAGGCTAAAAAAGGTAAAGCTAAAGCTAAGAAAAATCGTAAAAAAGCAATGAAAGCCAACGAGTCTGTAGTTGTTGAAGGTTTCGATATTTCTGCTAATGGTACTATCTTCCATGTAGAAGATGGTGATGTTCTTTCTTATGAAGATGGTTTCTTGACTGTAACACGTGATGGTGTAGAAGTGTTCTCTAACTTAACTGTTTCTGAGTCTTTCATTTCACGTTGCGTAGCTGAGGGTGTTGTTGACGATTGTGAAGATTGTGATGACGAAGAAGAAATTCAAGAAGCTAAAAAACGTAAAACAGTAAAAGAAGACGAAGATTCTGAGGAAGATGAAGAAGAAATTCAAGAAGATTCTGACGAAGATGATGATGACGATGAAGATTCTGACGATGATGACGATGATGAGGAAGAAGAAGATAAAGACGAAGAGGTTTCTGAATCTATGTTAACTTTCAAATCTGGTAAAGGTTATTGCCTAGTATCTGAAGGTCGTGAGTTACAAATGGGTAACAGGATTCGTGCAAGGGCAATGCTTTTGAATCAAGGTTTTGAAGTTTCTTCTGAAGATTTAGATAAAGCTTCTAGTGGTCAATTAGTTATTCTTTAATAGGTAGGATATAGATTATGGGTAGGTCGTATCTAAGTGATACATTAAAACTTATCCTATCAGATAAAGTGAATGTACCTGATAATGAGATTGAAAAGTTGTCAGGTACATTTTATAAATTAGGTCTATCTGATAATGATGAGGTATATGGAATACTATTTATGATTTATTCCATAGCTATTACTAAATCACAGTTACCAATGTCTATGGGAAATTTCCGTAACATTTGGAGTAGGTGTGGTGGTATTAGTTTAGATTTTGTATCTACTTTAGCTACATTTGTTAAGTGTGGTATTTTAAAAATTAAAAAGAGGAATAAATCTACTGTATTAGATATGTTGACAGTTGAGGAAGAGGAAGATACTTCTAATGTTGTTATCTTTGTAGAGGCTACAGATTTGTTTAATGAATGTGTGTCCTTATTATCTAATCTTTTAGATACATATCGTAACCCTGTATATGAGGGTGTAATACAAGATGAAGTTCCGTCTTTTGTAAAAAGTTACGTTAAGCGTTTATATGATGTATTGGATGATTTACATGTGTTTGTGGAATTAGAATCATTTTCAGATGAGAGTAATTCTAGGAGAGTAAATCTTAATATTAACAATACATCTAGGTATGACATTAATGATAACGAGATTGAAAAGTTAGCTAAGTCTTTCATTAAGAGTAGGGAAAGTAAAGTTGTTGATGTAGAGTGTTACAAGGATACAAATAAAACTTTATTCTTGGGAATTGACTTCAAACAAGGTACTAAGGATTTTAATTTTTCATGTGCAACTATTTTCTCATTCATTGAGGAATTAGAGTTAAATCATGTTAAATAGTAGGGGAACATATAATGAATTATATTAATCGTGGTGGTAAGTCTATACTATCTGCTATCCGTGAGGGTGCTAAACACGTAAGCGAGCAGAATGGCATAGCTAATATGAAATTGGTAGATGATGCTACAGTTAAGAATAGTATTCAAGAAGCCTTTGGTCATATTCCTAATAGTTCTGATACAAGTCAAGTTCCTTTTACCAATTCTTATACTAAAGTTCAATCTACGATTGACCCAGTAATTAGAAATAGCACTTCTAGTGTAGGTACTAAGAGTAGTTCTAATATTTCTTTGAATACAAACGCATTTGAGGATAAATTAGTTAATAAGCTACAAAAGTGTGTTGAGACTTTATCTGATACTGGTGAGTATTATAATGCCGTAGATGCATTGTTTACTTTGTATACTATGGGTGCATTAACTGATGGTGTTGTTGATTCTATCACTAGACGAGATTTAAAAGAGATTAAGTCTATTGTTAGTGAATTCAAGGATTTAGTAGATTCTTTCTAAAAGTTATGTAAATGTGTTATAATGCTTGTAGGTTTAATTTTACAAGGAGACTAACATATGAATACTATAACAAAAGAAAGTTTATTTCAGATGATAGTTCGGTCTGATGAGATATTACTTGTGGATGTGTCAAATTTTCTGTATCGTTATGCTTGGGCATATAAGGATATGTATATTGATAATAATGGTACAGATATATTTATTGGGCATATTCATGGTTTTCTTAAATTCTTAACACGTTTAGAGGGTACGTTTAATAATCCGTCAATCGTTTTATGCTTAGATGGTTCTGATATTACAAGAAGAGAGATAAATCCTAGTTATAAAGCGAATAGAAGTGGTCATAGTGATATTAAGGCTATGATTCAGTCATCTACCAGTGACATTGTTAAGATGTCTAGTTTGATAACTTCTACATATTGTTGCTATGATATTAGTTATGAGGCTGATGATTCAATACATTCTATTGTTGAGAGTGTATCTAGTCTTTGTAGTAAGAATAAAATACGTAAGAATGTTTACATTTTATCTAATGATAAAGATATGTATCAGTTAGTTAAAGATAATGATTTTGCTACTGTAAATATCATTCGTAAAATAGGTAACAACAATTCGTGGAAGGAAACATTTGATATAGTAGATGAAAGTGTTGTAAGAGATACATTTAATGGTGTTTCTCCTAGTGATTTAGTTAAATATCGTGCCATTGTTGGTGATAGTTCTGATAATCTAAAAGGGTACTATAGGTTTTTAAAAGCTAAGGCTAGTGAGATTGCTAACAACTATGATTATGATATGTGTAATAATACACTAATTCAGAAAAATGGTTCGCTAGTCAGTGACGATATAGTAGATAAATATCTTCCAATAATTCTTGATAAGTTTCACATTTTTGAAAATAATTATAAGATTATGAAAATGAAGTCATTTGACTTTGAGATATCACCTATTTCAATTAATTTATCAAGAGATGATGTTTCGTCTATATTATCACTAATAAATTTATATCGTATGGATTGGTTTTTACACTATTGTATGAGACGTAGTTTGTATAGTGATGTTGTAAGGGATTTATGTGGTGTCTAGTTTTTACGTGTATGTTCTAGAGTGTAGTGATGGTACATTATACACAGGCTACACAAACAATCTTAAACGTAGGTTGGACGTTCATAACAGTGGTAAGGGTGCTAAATACACTAGGGCAAGATTGCCTTGTAAGTTAGTTTATTCTGAGGTGTACGCATCTAAGCAAGAAGCAATGAGTAGAGAGTGGTATATCAAAAATAAACTATCTAGAAAAGATAAATTACAATTAATACAGTCATATTTGTGTGGTATACATGGGTAGTTCTTTTAATGTTTTCAAATTTAATGAATATCACTTTATCTGTTGTATTGTATTGTAGTAGAGAGGTAATATGGAACATCTTATTGTGTTAGCGTTTAGTTTACCTTTTATTTTAGGTATTTTAGCTACAATTTTAGTCTATGCGTTTTATTGTGTTGTTAAAGCGATATTGCATAGGGTTACAAAATAACATAGATTTTTATGAGTACATGGTAATTCATGTACTCTTTTTTTATTATATGGTGTATAATATATGGTGAGGTGATTTATAGTATATGTATTTAACAATAAAGCAACAATTAAAACATTTAACTAAAGAAGAATATAATATTTTAAGGGAGTTATGTAGAATAGCCAAGAACTTAACGAATCAAGCAATTTATAATATTAGACAGCATTATTTTTGTGAAAAACAGTATTTAAGGTATGAGTCTAATTATCATGAATTGAAGGGATGTGAAAATTATAAGTTAATAGATTCTAATATGGCTCAGCAAGTCATTAAAGAAGTTGATGGTGTATTTAAGTCATTTTTTGCTTTAATTAGGTTAGCAAAGAGTGGTAAATATAGTTTTAGCAAGATAAGATTGCCTAAATATCTACCTAAAAATGGTTATTCAAGTTTAATTATTGCTAGGTTTAATATTAAGGGTGATGGTACATTAACAATTCCATACTCTAGTACTTTTAAGAAAAAATATGAGAGTAGGGTTAAGATTAAGATTCCAAAAGTATTAGAAAATAAAAAGATAAAAGAGATTCGGATTATACCTAAATTTAATGCTAGGTTCTTTGAGATTCAGTACATATATGAAGTTCAAGAAGAAAATATACAATTAAATACAAACAATGCACTGGCTATTGATTTAGGTGTAAATAACTTGTGTACTTGTGTTACAAATACAGGTAAATCTTTTATTGTAGATGGAAGAAAGTTAAAATCCATTAATCAATTTTTTAATAAGAAAAATGCAAAGTTGCAGTCTATTAAGGATAAACAAAATATTAAGAGACAGACAAAACAACAATATTTAATTTCTAATAAGAGAAAAAATAGAGTTGATGATTATATCAATAAGACATGTCGGTATATTATTAATTATTGTTTGTCTAATGATATTGGAACTTTAGTGGTTGGGTATATTTCATCATTTCAAAATAAGGCTAACTTAGGGAAGAGGAATAATCAAGTTTTCACTCAGTTACCTTTTGGTAAGATTCGTGAAAAATTAGAATACTTATGTAAACGGCATAATATTAATTATATTTTACAAGAGGAGTCTTATACATCTAAAGCTAGTTTCTTTGATAATGATGACTTACCTGTATATAATGCTGATAATCCTCAAACGTATGATTTTAGTGGGAAACGCATTAAAAGGGGATTGTATCAAACTAAAAATAATTATCTTTTTAATGCAGATTGTAATGGTGCATTAAATATTCTTCGTAAAAGTAATGCTGTAGATTTAACAATCTTATGCAGTAGTGGCGAAGTGGGCACGCCTAAAAGAATAAGGATTTCATAGAAAATCAAACTTCTTAATAAAACAAATTTATATTGTTTTTAGAATCACGTGAATTTATTCACGTGAAGTTCATGTATTTTCGTATTTTTTGATTGAGGTATTGACTATGTTAGAGAACTCTAAAATTGTGTATGTGGCTCACCCTTATAGTGGCTTATCATCTAACTATGAAAAGGTGTCAGACATAATGAATGTGCTATGCTCAAAGTTTAGTGACAAGACATTTATATCTCCTATTCATGCGTATGGGTTTATGTATGAATCTGTTGATTATGAAAAGGGGATTAATTTATGCTTCAAGCTTTTAGATTTGTGTGATACTGTACTGTTGTGTGGTGAATGGGAACATTCTAAAGGTTGTAATATGGAAAAGGATTATGCTTTAGATAATAATAAGATTGTAGAGGTGTTATAGTATGATACAAGATATTTTAGAGGGTGTTAAAGATATAAAAGACTTAGCTAATAAGAATAAAGCTTTTATGGATATGGGAGATTATAAGTCTGTTTCTGATGGTTATCATACTATAGGGGATTTATATGAACATAGAACATATCTTTTTGCAATGGTTTGTAAACTCTACATCCCTACAGTATATGTGTGGAAGACTAGAAAGCATGAAGATGGTACTATGTATGATGATATGTTTTTAGTTGGTATTGATTTACCTAATGGGCAGATTTCATATCATATTAAGAATAAGTATTGGGATTTATTTGAGGAGGTTCAAGAGATTCCTAATGCAACTGATTATGATGGATACACATCTGAAGATGTTATCATTCGTATGGGGGAATATATTAAAAATGTCTAGGTTTGATTATACGTTTAAATCTATGTGTGAGGATATTCTATCTAGTGGTATTGTTTCTGATGGTGAGACAGTTAGACCTAAATGGGGGGATGGCTCTGATGCTCATACAGTTAAGAAATTTGCTGTTGTTAATCGATATGATGTTGGTAGAGAGTTTCCAGTTCCCACACAACGTCCTTTAGCTTTTAAGTCTTGTGTAGAAGAGATGCTATGGATTTGGCAACTACATTCTAATAATGTTAATGATTTAAAAACAAGGATTTGGGATAGTTGGGCAGATAGTGATGGTTCGATAGGTACTGCATATGGGTATCAGATTGGCAAGACATCTTTCTATCATATTAAATCTGATGATATACATAGGGATATTTTAAAAGTATTTCCTAATATGTGGTTTAATGAGCAAGAATCTATTTATTATGATGGTGATAGTCGTCATCATATTGTACTTCATGGTGGTATGGGTGGAACTTATTTGTTAGAAATGAATCAAATTGATAAAGTATTGTTTGATTTAGTACATACACCTTTCTCACGTAGGATTATTGCACATATGTATAATTTTGATGAGTTAAGCACAATGAATTTATATCCTTGTGCGTATTCTTGCACATTTAATGTTACAGTTGATTGTAGGGGTAATAAAGTATTAAACCTATTATTAAATCAACGTAGTCAAGATATTCTAGCCGCTAATGCTTGGAATGTGGCACAGTATTCAGTGTTATTACATATGGTGGCACATCATGTTGGTATGAGAGTTGGTGAGTTGGTACATGTGATTGCTGATGCTCATATCTATGATAGGCATATTCCTATTATTCGAGAGTTGATAGAACGTGATACATATGAAGCACCTACTTTTAAGTTAAATAAGAGTGTTAAAGATTTCTATGATTTCACAGTAGATGATGTATCACTTGTTGATTATAAACATGGTGATGTAATTAAAAACGTACCTATTGCTGTGTAGAGGTGATATAACAATGAAAGATAAAAAAGCATTAAAGAAGATTATTAAAATTATAGAGGGTATTAACAATACAGATGATGTATTGGATTTACCTAATACTAGAAGAATGAAACGTAAAGATATTGTATCAACTATAGATACAGTTATCAGTATATTGGAAGATGATACAGATACATATACTAAAGAAGATGCTATAAATTTACTATTCAAGATTAAGAATAATACGTTATAATATAATACACATGTACAAGAGTATGCTTGTATTGTACAGTAGATAGAATAGATGATACTCTATAACACAAACTAGGGTATCATCTAATAAGCACACAGTAATAATAGACATAATAAAACAGATATATAAGATACTAATATTAATAATCATATAATTAACAATAATACTAGTAATAGAAATATAATAATGAATTGAATTAATTTCTTCTAACGAAGAAAAGAATTCAATTAGAGATGGATGTATTATATTAATAAAGTTAATTATAGTAAGAGAAAGAAAGTATAATATATCTAGAAACTAGGGATTAAGGATGATACTGAATTAATAACTAAGTGAGCGAATATATTATAGAAGATTTGAGTTGATTAAATTGATTAAATTGATTGAATTGATTGATATAAAGAATTTTCAATTAATATAGGGAAGATAAACAAAAAGTGAGTATCGTAAATGTGATTAGAGTATATGGGTTTAATCACATAAAGGAAAGAACCATATAGGAAATAAAATATTGTAGGGACAAGCTTGTAATATTTTGTAAAATAGTGTAAAGTAATAATATAGGTAGAGATATAAAGTAAGGATAGTGGATAAAATGAAAATAGAGAAAAAGTTGATTGATGAGTTAAAAGAGATAGAGAGTGTTGGATACGATGAGGTAAGTGTGTCTGTTGTAAGAGATATGTTGAAACGGATGGGGGTTCGAGTTAGGACAGACGCAATGGTACTAGGTGATGATTTAAGGGTTCTATTGAGGAGTATGAGTAAGAGAGTGATGGAGAGGTATGAAAACTCATTAAAGGGTATAGATAGTCGGAGAGAGAATAAGAAGAGGTAAAATCTGCTAGATACAATCTGCTAGATACAATCTGTTAGATACAATCTGTTAGATACAATCTGTTAGATACAATCTGTTAGATACAATCTG